>Ga0247610_10000949_pt1 | contig 37894 bp, 56 predicted proteins | sample 174DNAGHGhighgp2_FD_193483 | JGI IMG/M metagenome (GOLD analysis project Ga0247610, IMG submission 193483) | Sheep rumen microbial communities from Palmerston North, Manawatu-Wanganui, New Zealand - 1742 DNA GHGhigh gp2 | ecosystem: Host-associated > Mammals > Digestive system > Stomach > Rumen...
AACATCACGGAACCCAAGCACGATGATGTCATTGATTGGGCTGCCGAACTCGTAGCGGACAACTTTATTTCCGAAGAAGAGGCTGCCGAACTGGCTGCTGCTGCGAAGGAAAACAAGGACCTCTACGCTGTTCCTTCCCTTTCCGGTGATGCCACGGTTGCTGCCGGCGGTGAAGAAGAAAAGGGCAAGGGCAAGAAGGGTTCGGAATCCGCTTCTACCTTGGGCGTGTCCCCGATGCCGGGTCTCAAAAAGTCCCTGGAAGCATTCGCGGACAAGGCCAGCGCTGCCGTCAAGAGCGTGTATGACTCCAACTCCGTGATGATGGAAGATTGCGAGCAGGACATTCTTGACCTCAACAATTCCATTGCAACGATGCGTCGCTGCGTGGAAAAGGCAGAAGGCGCCCTCGAATCTATGGGCAAGGCGATGTCCTACCAAAAGAACGAGGATACGATGAAGGCGATTTCCTTGCTTGGCGATGCCATCAAGGAATTGGCTGGCGGCGAAGAGGGCGATACCGAGGGCGAAGCCGGTGCTCCGGCGGACTCCTTGAGTTCCGAAGTGTCCGCGATTTACAACGACGAACCGACATCCCCTGATGCGCTGCCGAATCCGGCTGGCGGTGAAGGAGGTGAAGGCGGCGGAAACCCGAACGAACTGCCGAACCCCGCTGAAGCATAACCTCTACTTTTGCAAATCCCCGAGGTGTTCTCCTTGGGGATTTTTTCTTATATTTCCATATAGATAATTTTAGGAGATCACTATGACCCGCACCGAAATGAGTCAGAAAATCTGCGAAGCAATTTCCGCCGTATTTGGCAGAACTCCGCAAAACCCCGAAAATTGGCTTTACGAGCAGGATTATGTTCGCGGCCACGTGTCCTTCACCGAAAGTGCTACTAGCGCCCGTTGCGCCACTGCCTTGTGCATGCGCCTCGAAGAAGCCCTTGGCGCCGGCGTAAAGGTCTCGTCCACGTCGCGTGCTGCCGATTCGTATACCTTCACAATCGATTTTGAAGGCGCCAAGAACGAAAGCAAGTATACCGATGGCAAGAAGACGCTCGCCACCATCGAGCAGGACGGCAAAACCGTTATCACCGATGGCACGCCCGAAGGCACCATCGCCGTTACCGATCCGGATAAGTTTGTCGATGGCCTCAACAAGGTGACCGGCTCCCGCTTCCGCAAGACCGAAGAATTGATTGACGAACGCGCCGCCGAAGCAAACCTCGCCCTCGATGGCACCGGTTATGCATTCAAGCGTGAAGAAAACTGCATTCGCGTTACCGGTCCGAAGCCGGAAGCACTTGCGCCGCTTTGCAATTTCTTCCCCGAAGGCGACGAATACTACGGCTCCGGTGTTGAAACCTGCCCGGATGGCAGCGAATGCATCGTGCTCGTGATTCCGTCCGAAGTGTTCGGCGTGGAAGAATTGCTCGACTTCATTGACAAGGCTGCTGGTTCCTTGATGGATGCCGCCGAGCAGCCGGAACCGAAGACCGACGCCGAATGGTGTGATGCCATCAATGCCGCCGAACCGGATCCCGCTATGGCTCGCCGCCTTTCCTTCTTGAAGAATGCGGATGGCCTTTCGCTGGCACTTTCCGATGAAAAGTTTGCGCAGGCGGTTGCCTCCGTGCGTGATGTCTATGGCAATGACAAGGCTGAAGCAGTCTTGACTCTCCGCCTTGGCGCCCGTATGGCTCGCAGCATTGTGGAACGCCTTGGTGCTCCCAAGAAGTCCGAATCCATTGTTGGATCTCGCGGCGGAAAGGCCAGCCCCGGCGTGAGCGCAATCCTCGCCGGCAATATGGTCAACCGCAAGTAAACCTTCAACCACCTGTTCAGTTTTATGAGGTAATAAGATGGTCAATGATTCCGCCGGAACTGACGTAATCCTCACTGACAAGTCGCAGCGCCCTGCCGGAGCGGCGGGGTTCAAGGCTGCTGTTGCCATTGAGGCGGAGCGCGGACTTTGCAATAAGCCCGTTTTCATCACCAGCACCGATGATTTCGTAAAGGTATTTGGTAACCCTAGTTTTGACAAGTATGGGCAGGCAAACCTTGAAGCCTACTTCCTTGCACAGAACAATGTGCCGCTTGTCATTACTCGTGCCAAGAACCCCAGCCTCGAACCTACTGATGCGGCCTTCGGCTGTATGAAAATCAAGGTTCAGGATGTGGACCCCGAAACCGGGGTTGGCTCCTTGTTCATTGATCCGAACGCTAGCTCGAACGCAATCGCCACCCCTGCTGACGATAATACCTGCTTGCTCTTCTTCAAGGGCGAAGGTAAGTATCCGTGCAAGGTGCTTGGCACCGATGGCTCCGATCGCTCGAACATCGTGATTCGCTTTAGCAAGCCTGCCACCCAGTCCGCCTATGCAAATGTCAAGCGCACCTTCCAACTTCAGGTGTTCGACTTTGCCGGTGCCCGTCATATTGACAAGGATACCGATGGCATTTTGGGAATCACCCCGAATCTCGAACAGGTCTTGGATAATCCGTCTTCCGGCGAGGCAGAAGACAAACTTGCGCTCCCCGGTTACGAGCTGGAATTTGATTCCGGTTCCTCGGGCGGCGAATCTTCCGGCAAGAAGAACCTTGTGACCGTGTTTGTGAATGGCCGCAAGGGCACGGCGCCTTACAATGGCGGTTCCGTGTATGCCGCCATCGAAGCCGCCGTCTTGGATGCAAAGGACGCAAAGGGCAACCCGGTCCTCACTTCCTTCAAGTCCCTCGGCGATGGCACTTTCAAGGTGGACAAGGGCACATTCAACTGCTTTGACCTTTCGATCTCTATTTCGATCTCCGCAAGCGCACAGGGCGTGCCCGTTGAAGGCGTGGCCCGCACCGCTTACTTCAATTACGGCTGTGGCTCGGTCTCCGTCACGCCGGATAATGAAGGCGAAATGGCAACGGTTGATTTTGCCATCTCCACCGGCTTGTATCTCGAAAACCGCAAGGACTATATGTATATGGGTCCGGAGAATGCAGCGTGGGCTTCTTACTACGGCGCATTCGTCAAGGAATCCTATGTCACCAGCTTCAGCTACAATGACTACGATCCGTCCTATGTGTCTATGCAAATTGACACCGTTCTTGCCGGTTCGAATTATTTGGTCGCCAAGACCAGTGATCAGTTCGGCGACTACGAAATCTTATTCGCCGAGGATGTGGAAGATGATGAAGAGCAGGAACCGAGCGGCCTCGTTAAGGACCTCCAGTATTTCGATGCCTTCGGATCTATCGTCAGCAACCTGATTGAACCGGGGCAGCGCTCCTACGCCTATGCCTTGGCTCTTCGCCAAATTATGGGGAACAACCTGACGATTTGGCGCTGCGTGGTTACGGCAAACTTGGGCGACGTGATGAACACCCCGGACTTCCAGGGCGTTATCGAAGCCGCTGCCGAATCCACCTTGGGCGTGACGAACATTGGTAAGGCTGCCTCCCTGGATGCTTTCAACAACTTGGGTGGTCGCCACGGAATGCGCTTTATCTCTGACTTCCCGCAGTATGGCCGCCGCAACGTTGCTGGCCGCCGTATGTGGCTCACGATGGCAGCGCTCGTCACCTTGACACTCAACATCAACTACAAGAACGGCAACGAAGCCCGCCCGCCGATGGGCTTGTCTTACGGTAAAATCTTGTGCGATGCCCTTTCCGAGGACTTCACCGGGCCGCAGCGTAAGATGTTGGCGGAAACGTTCAAACTCAACCCGGCAATCGATGAAAACGGCTTCTACCTGTGGGAAGAAACGACTTCCCAGCAGGCTGACTCGGCCCTTTCGGACACGCACGTTATCCTTTCGTATTGCTGGATGAAGTATATGATTTACGAATCGATGCGTCCGTTTGTCGCGGAATACAACGATACACCTACAATCAACGATGGCGTGCGCGTTTTGAAGGGACTTAACAAGACCTTTATCTCCCGCAACTACATCGAAGAAGGCAAGCCGAACGCCGACAAGAACGTTCTCGGGGACAAGGTTATGCGCTTTGACTTCCCGGTCCGCTTCAAGGGTGTTGGCCGCTTTGTGGACGTTTACGTTACCGCATATCCGCAGACGCAGTCGCTTGAAATCAGCTTGTCCGAGGAGGCATAACGTATGGCAGATCTCATCAACGTGACCTTCAATGATTTGCTCGGTAAGAACTTCAGCGAAAAGGATTACGCTGTAAGTTCCAACTGGCGAATCAGCTTTGACATTTGTAAGGAATTTGTCGCCCTCATTGGCGGAAACACTGGCGTGGCGCAGCACATGAGCTACGCCTGCACGAGCGACTTTGACTTTGAGGCGAATACCACTTTTGCTGAAGCCAGCATCAAGGGTATTCCTATCAGCCAGGCTGTTTGGCAGGACCGTAAGTTCGATGGCGTGAATATCGTGATCCTTGAACCGATGGACCGCTCTGTTGAAAATGCCCTTATTCGGGCACAGAACAAGTCCACCGGCTACTACGGCGCCCGTGATATTGCCGAAAAGAAGGTCTATACCTTCTCCGGCATCCAGCTGATCGAACTTGGCAACGACGGCAAGGCGGATTCCGACAACATCATCATTCTTGATGGTGTCCAAATCCAAGGCGTCAAGCCCGGCACCTTCACTTCCGGCGATACCGCGAATATCGTTGGCACGCAGCTCACTATCAAGGGCCACGGCTGGCATAAGCCGTTCGAGGGCTAATGAATGGCCGAAAACATCTTGGACACTGTAATCGGGACTCAATATCTCGATAATGGAAACTATGATGTTTACATAAAACTCCCGGACTCCTTTGATGGGGGCCCGGGGTCCTTGTTAGTTGAGAGCATTGGAGGCGCCAACGCGTTTCTTGTTCAAGACGGCAATATGAAGACGCCGGAATTGACAATCACGGCGCACGTCACAAAGAAGCAGGATTCCCTTTTGAGGCACCTGTATGCGGCAACGGTTCACCCCGGATATATCGACCAGCGCTTCCCGATTAGGGTTGAGTGGGGCGATGTGTCGGCCGGTGAATTTGCTATGCCTGCCTCCGATACCGATGGCCTTTTGGACTCCCAAGGGCACGATACCCACGAGTTCTATTTGGCGTCCTATACCCCGCCGGAAAGCGTGAATTTCCAGTCGCCGAACCTCCTTCCCGTATCTATGGTATTGAGGTTAATTTAATGATCTACATTCCTATCAAAGAACTTCCTACGGGATTCCATCCCTATCCTTTCAAAAGCTTTCGTATGAAAGCGCTCACCATCGATCAGGCGATGAAGCTGGGGACCGCCCCGACGGACCGCGATATCCGTAACCTGATGGCGGAACTCACAGATGAAATTGACACCAAACTGCTTGTTCCGAAGGACTTGCGCTTCCTGATTGCCGTGCTGGCATTCAATACCGACAAGGACCGCTCCTGGCGCTTGGATGTGAAATGTCCGTATTGCGGCGAAGCGCAGACGCTGGGATTGACGCGTGCCGACTTCCCTCCGGTAACTGTCCTTGATAAGGATGCACCATATCCGCTTACAGTTTTCGATGGCGTCCACACTTGGACTTTAGGGTTTGCCACTGTTGAATCTATGGAGCGCTTTGAGAAGCGCGATCCGGAGCACAAAAATTACGTTGAGATTATTGCCCAATATGTCCTGAAGGTCGATGAGGAAACTGACCCGGACAAGATTGTGGAATTGCTTGGCTCCGTCACCGATTTCTCGCTCATTGCCTTGATGCTGAAAACGGTTGAGAAATACTTTTCCATTCAGGACACTTACAAGATTTACGAGTGTCCGAAGTGCAAGAAGAAGTATCGCATTCCGTTGAGTGCCCTGGAGGTCACTCAATACGTCCCGTTTCTTGACCCGGAAGCGTTTGGCAAATATAAAACTAATTTTAGGCTATGACCTGAATGAGGATTTATGCCTTGCGGAAATCCTGGATTTTCTCAATGCCCGCGAGGAAATGATCCGCAAAAGGGATGCCCATAAGAAATAGGCGGCGGTGTTTATCACCGTCAAAATATGTAGTTTTGTATTAGGATTTTATTGGCGGTATTATGGACTCGGTTAGCGAAGCACTGTTGGCACAACTTGCAAAAGGAACAAGCTCTTCCGGTAAGGGGAGAGATTCCGTCGACATCTCCAAACTGCCCGAATCTATTCAAAAGCTGGTTGCCTCCCTTAACAAGGATGCGGCCGCCCGCGATAAAAGCGCCAAGGCGGCCAAGGACGAAAAGGATGCCGCCCAAAAGCGCCAAAACGCTATTGATGGCTTGCAGCGTGAATTCAATACCAATTTGAAGGAATTGGTCGATATTACCGAGGAGTTGAATAAGACCCAAGGCGATGCGCTCAAGCAGGCTGAAAAGCGTGCCAAGAAGCAGGAAGAGCTTTTTAAGAAGGAAGAGGCCGCCCGCAAGCGTGCCGAGAAAATCGCTGCCCTTCAATCGAAGCCCAAGGATATAATGTCCGGTTTGAAAGTGGACTTCCTTGGCGCCATCTTTGGAAAGGGCGTCAGCGATTTTATGAAAAATGTTTCGCGGGCGAAGGAACAAACCAAGACAGATGTTTCCGAACTGGCCGAAGCCCGCTATGCGGATAAGATCGCCACAGCCGAAGAAAAGAAGGCGGATGCGTTCGCCGCTGCCGAGGCGAAGCGCGAGGATACCGTAGAAGGCGCCAAGGCTGCCCGCAAGGCAACCCTTGAGAAGACTACCACCGAAATTGGCGGGGCTATTCAAAGCGCCCAAGAAAATTCCAACAAGCAGCTGGGCGCCGAGGCAGCCTATGCGGAATGGGATAAGGCACGCAAGGAGCGTGATTCTATTGCCCGCGAAGGCGAATCCCGTTTAAGTCAGGCTGGCAGGAGCGCCCCCACTGTTGGTTCTAGCGGCGGTGCTGGTGGCGTTGGCGGCGGGGGAGCTGCCCCGGCGGCGCCTTTGATTGTGTCCCCTACTGGCGACGATGCGCTTGCCGATGCCGAAGTGGCGAAAGCCCGCCGTGAGGTCGCTGAAGCGAATATGGCGGCCGAGGCGGCTGTTTCCGCTGCTGCCGAAAAACTTCAAGCCGCTACTGGTGGCGGCGTGGTAGATAAGGCATCTATCGGTTATGCTGGCGCCGTTGCTGGCGGCGAGGCCGCTACAGTGGAATCCCGTGCTTCCGCAGCCGCTACAAAGGAGGCAATTCAGGATGCCATCCTTACAGAGAGCACCGAGAAGGCAAATGCCACATACGCCGCTGCCCGGGAGAAAGGGATGGCGAACGCGGAGATGGCGAAAGGCGGTATGGTGTCCGCTGCCGAGAAGTCCTCTATCGGCAAGGCGAATATGTTGTCCACCGCAGTTGCCCCGCCGGCACTGGTTATCATCGGCAAGGTGATGGAGAAATTCCAAAACATGTTCCCGATAATTGAACAGACCGGAAATGCCCTAATCGAATTGGGGACTGTTGTTCCCGCCACCTTGTTTACGATTACCGGACAGCTCACGGCAAAACTTTTGTATGGGCTGGCATCTATTCGTGATGCTATTTCTACTCCGGGTGTGCGCGAGCGCTATGACAAGTCCGACGCCAAGATTCAAGAAGCAACCAAAAAGTCCCGTGCCGAACTTTACGCCGAGGCGGAGGAGCGCAATTTGGAGGCCTATAAGAAGAACTCCGCGAGGGTCAAGACCACGGCGTCCACTTTCTCTCGTGTTGCAAGTGCAAAGGCAACTGTAACACAGAATGCTCCGGGGCCGCTTACGGTTGAAAACATTCCTGGCACCGCTTCCGGTATTACGCATACTGCCGGGTCGAGTTATGAGGCACGCGATCAAATCAATGCGGCCGCAGCGGCCAGGGTGGCGGCGGCGCCGGTTGAAAAGCCGATGCCGGTTGTATCGGCCGGTCCAAGTAACAGTAACGTAGATCAGTGGAGGCAATAATGCCCGAGGCAATTGAATCGAAATCGTTTCGTGGTGCTGCCCGTAAGAATTGCATTTCTTACTTGGGCCTGCCCATCTATGTGACAAGCATCCCTGAATTGCAGAAAATGGCGCTACCTACGTTCAGGACGCAATCCCCGGATGGTGCAGTATCCCAGTTGTTCTCCACCTTGGTGAATATGGGAACGCAAATTGAGTTGATTCGCGCCGGCCTTCGAATGACTGATTCGAAGCCGGTTCCCGGCGTGTCCTACGAAGAAATCACCTCTATGTCTATGGGGATCAACGGCGATGTGTATTTTGAAAACGCCTCGCAGTATAATGCGTTCGTCACCAAAATCACAACCATCAGCCAAACCTATGGTTGGAAGGAAAATACCGGATTTGGGCAGGCGGTTTACCACCCGATGAAAAATGCCTTGACAAACGTTGATCCGGTGCAGGCAGCCGTCAAAGGTATGGTCCTTGGCACGGTTTCCGATGTTATGGATGCGGGGACTATGCTGGCCGCGAATGATGAAATTAAAGAAGGCTCCGTGGCGGAACAGGAGTATTTTGCCGCACGTGACCGTTACAAAGGCGGAAGTATTTTCAATAAGGCTGCCATCCAGTATTATTCGAATACCCCGATTGCAGTTCAAAACGCTTGGGCCGGTCAAGGCGGCGAAACTGTCCCAACCCTTATGATTGAAGGGAAGCCGGTTCTCAAGGCGAACATTTCCTATATGCCTACCTCTATGTCGATCACGCCGGGCGCCTTTGTTTCGGATGCTACCGGATTCTACCCGACCAAGTGCTCCGTATCTATACAGATGGCAAACCCGCTGGGAGGTCTGTTTGCGAATGTGGTGGTTGGCACCGAAGGCGGGGTCGAATCCGACGCCGAAGGCGTGAAGGCCACTACCCCGGCAAATTATTTGAAGGGGCTTGCATCCTACTAGGAGTTTTGATTATGCCGTCTCTTGGACTGAAATCTAAAAACATCCAAATGCTGCTGTCTACCAACAGCGACCTTCACCTCCGCAAGGTGAATCAGGCGCCTGCTGCCGTGACGACCCCTTCGAATGAATATCGCCCGGATCGTATTTTTGGCGCCGACCAGTATATGAAGGTCTCTATGATTGCCGCCGGCATCGATTCCCCGTGGATGTTGGTTCGTGGCCGCGTTATCCCGCGCCCCGACCCGCTGACGCTGAATCGCGAGTTTGTGGCAATGGATGAGGACTTCAAAATATGAACATCAATATATCCATAGCAACGGAACAGCCGGACAATTTTATGGTCCGCGAGGCCTTGTCCGAATACCCGTTTTATCGTTTTACCTGCAAGACCGATACTTTCTCAACCGTAGATAGCGTGACCTTGACGGCTGGCGATAAGACGTTTGAAGGCGTCCTCTCCGGTATGGATGTTTCTATTGATGGCACCGGCAATTTGCTTTACAATGTTGGCGCCGTCGATTCCGCGTGCCCGGCATTTGATGAGGTCCACCCGATCAGTTTTACGGACACCCCTATCAAGGATATGATTGCGAATTATGGGTTCGGGTTGGCGACCGATGGTTTGACCACCGAAATGTCCTTGCTGAATTTCACACGCTCCGACGCCGAGATGGTCTTGATGCTGGCGAATCTAGGTGCCACGCCTGCCTTTGTCGATTTCACCAACAAGAAGGTGATGTTCCTGAATCAGCTTTACAAGCAGGACCCGATCGAGGTGATGGCAGGCTTTCAGGCAACATATAGCAGGGCGGTGTCGGTTGGTTTCACCTTGTCCGATACCGAAACCACCCTTTACGGCGGCCATACGGCGCCGAACACCGTTATTGAAGGCGGGCGCCCGATTACGAAGTCGGCTGGCGCTATGCGCAATCTTGTGAAGAACTATAATGATCTTGCCGCCTTGTGGTCCCGGAAGCAAATGTTCTCCGTGGTTGATCAGGACATTCCGGTTGGCAGTATGGTGGTGTCCGCATTGACGGACGATAAGCGCCTGATCGTTGCAAAGGAAGCGGTTTACACGGTTCGCGGCGCCCGGTTCACCTATTGGGTTGTTTAGGAAAAGGAGTCATTAAATGGGCGAATAAATGGGCGATTAAATGGGCGTAAAGGCGCCTATAACCGCTTCAAATTATTAAGGCAGGCAAATACCTGCCTTTTTATTTTTGCGCCTTAAATCGCCGTTTTTGCGCAAAATTCATAATTTTCAGAATTTTTCTCAAAAAGGGGTGTCTTTTTCAAATCTTGGATGTATATTTGGGGTATACGGGTGCAGGTAGCGCTCGAACCAAGGAAAGAAGATTATGTTTAGACTCTATGCAAATGCAGCTCAAACCGAAGCAATCAAGAGCGCTGCCACGTTTCTTGTGGTAGTGCGCCGTGATACCGGATACGGTGTTTCCCCCGTGGACTTGAAGGTGGTTCCCGCCACTAAAATCGATACCCTGCGGACAATTCCTACCGGGCGCCTTTGGACCAGCCGCGAGCGCGTGGTGGCGCAGAACGCAAAGAAATTCTGCAAGGAACTTGCCAGGCTGGGCGTGGACGGCGTCGCAACCTCAATCGGCGATAATTCCCGTTATGGCGGCGGCTATATTAGCGCGAAGGCAATTAAGATCCATCCCGTCAAGAAGGACGGCTCCGTCGGTGAAGGCATTACCCTCGTCCGTATTGGCGGGGACTTTTACGCGCCCGTATATGCAAACCGCTGGGTGAAGGATTATGCGATTGCGCACGGCGGCAACATTCACAAGATTTGGTAAAGGAGGCTATCAAGATGGAATACAGAGGTTACAAAGTCAAGGAAACCACCGCTATCGGCGCGTTTGATGTTCCCCGCAAGATGCTTGTTTGGGGCGAACTCGGAAAGGGCAAGGATAGCACCCTGAAGGTGGGCACTGTTTCCGCCCGCGTGCGTCTCGATGCCGGCGTATTTGCCTTGACCACGGATGGCGGCTTCTATGAGCACTGTGCCGACATCCCGCTCGAAGCACAGCTGGACGATGCCAACGCCGAAATCGCCAAGCTCAAAAAGGCCTTGGATGCGGTGCACAGCGGAAAGGTAATCATTTACCGCCACCACGATCGCCACACCGACGACAATGTTGAAATTTATCCGTATTCGGAAGAAAACTTCGAAAAGCTCAAACTCAAGTGCCAGGGTGACTGGGGCATGAATTCCGGCTTCTCTTGCAACGCGCCCGGAAAAGAAGGCAAGTGGTCGGACGATCTTACCGACTACGAATGGGGCTGGCAGGACACTTACTGGTCCTCGCTGATGATTAAGGACATTCTCAAGATTTCGGAGGCAAACAATGGACATCGGAAGTAACGGGAAATACCCCGGATGCGCGTTGAGCAACTTCGCTGCGCACGAATTTACAATTGACGGCGTTCGCTGTGCCTCTATGGAAGGATTCCTTCAGTCCCTCAAGCACTCCAACCCCGAGGTGCAAAAGGAGATCTGTTCCCTGGTAGGCATCAAGGCCAAGCGCCGTGGCGGCACCCATTGGCAGCGCCATCAAAAACTCTACTGGCAGGGCAAGGCCTACCTACGCACCTCCAAAGAGTATCAGGAACTTCTCGATCGCGCCTACGACGCTCTTTTCGAAAACGAAGGTTTTAAGGCCGCCTTGTGGGCGGCTGGCAATGCAACATTCACCCATTCCGTAGGTAAGCATAAGCAGGGCGAAACGTGCCTGACAACGCAGGAATTTTGTTCCCGCCTGAACAAGCTCCGCGATCGCCTACGTAGTCTCACCAAGTTCAATCTTGGAAAGGAGCCGGTATGAAACTGGTAAACAAAAACATTTGGGTTTGCGACAATTGCGGAGAAAAGACAACCGATCCGAAGACCTTCAATCAGGCGGACCGTGCCGATGGTGACTATTGTATGAAGTGCCATCCGAAGCGTATGACGCCTCTCCAGCTCGTTGAATGGCTGGCGAAAGGCAACGGCTATGTCTGCCGTCAGGGAAAGAACTATACCACCCAGCTTGATTTTGATTTTTGCAACAAGAAGCTTGGCGGTGCAACGATTCCGGACATGCGCGAGCAGCTTCCCTACAGCGAGCACAATTTTGTAGTGCGCTACTTTGACGAGGACCATCCCCGCCACAAGAAGGACTACTGGCTGATTCCGACCGAAGAAATGTTCTTGGAAGATTGCCGTGGCAAGAAAAGCAAGGGGCGCAAAAAGTAGGACAAGGGGTTTTTACATATGAGAAAACTATGCACCTGGTTCTATTATTTTATGTGTGCCCTCGCTTGGATATTTGGGTGGCCTATTTTGCTCTTTTTGGAAGTAAGAGGGCGCTTACGAAAGGAGGTTGACAAATGAGTGAACTGAAAACACGATACATTGATGATACTTATGCCGAATACTACAACACCGGCAAACACGAACTTGCACAGATTTATTTGAAATCTGAAGCCGACAAGGCGATTGCGGACAAGGATGCAAAAATCCTCGCCCTCGATGCCGAAGTGGCCAAGCAAAAGCATCACGCCAAACTATTCTTTGACGAGCGTAATTATGCCGAAGCCCGGCTCCGCCATCACAAGTATCATCGTTGCCTTGATATGGCGGCGTGGTGCAAGGCTGAAGCGGATGCTGCATTTCTACGATACAATTGGGATAGCGGCAGATATGCTGCGGTGGACTTCTATGAGAAATGGCACAAGCGCTGGCTGGAAATCGCCACCAAATTCAAGGAGGCCGGAAATGATTAGCGACGAGAAATGGAAAAAGGGGCCGGACTGGTCCAAGTGGACGCCCCGCACAATTCTCAAGAAGAAATGCGACTGCCCTGATTTTTGCGAGCGTAAGATCGTTGCCACCGGCTACGATGGCTCAAAGGACTACTGGTGCCGGAATTGCGGGCAGGTCTATACCTTGAAAGGCTTGCGCCCGATCAGGCTGGCGCCTACGCCTGCCGTCGCACAGAAATTGCGCTCCGCCGAAAAACACCAAGCCCGCTTTACGCGAAAGATCGGGAGGGCCACCAATGAATCTGTTTAAAAGAATACGGCAGCATTTTGCCCGCAAATCATATTTGGAATACGTGTTTAAGCATTACATTCGCGTCGAAAAGAACGAATTGATAATGTATTACACCTGTGACAATGAAAAGCGGGATGCCTCCGGCTTATGGCGCAAGAAAGTCCTTGTCCCGGATCTGCCCCTTAGTTATCCAAAATGTAGCGTGAATGTGGTTGATTTGGGGTCTGTCGGAAAGCGTGAATTTTTCATTGCCCTGCTTTTCAAAATAGGGAAGCGCAACAATTCTATATGCGGCGACGATATTGTCCGCCCGGTGATCGTGTTTTGGAATCAGGAACGCGGCTTTTGGTGGGAGCAATTTACAACCGAGCAGGCGCTTGTGGACCGAATCGGCAAATGGAATTGGTCTCACATCAAGGATTATGCCCGGTTTAACTGGAACATAACTTTTATTGGCTAATTGCTTTGCCAAATAGCGCTTATAAAGCGATAAATATAAAGAGGCGCCTAATTACACGGGGCGCCTTCAAAATCGCCTTAAAACGCTGTTTTTGCGCAAAAGCGGAAATCCTCTAAAATTTTCAGAAAAACGGGTGTCTTTTTCAAAATATGGATGTATATTTAAGGCATAAGGGCACAGGTAGTGCCTGAACCAAGGAAAGGACATATGGAAACTCGCACACTCATCCGCACAGACAAGAACGGCACCGCATACTACAATGTGGTTTACCCCTGCTACGCCTGCCGTGGAACCGGCTATCGCCCGGAATACGCCCACGTCGAAGGCGGGGTTTGTTTTGAATGCGGCGGATCCGGCCGCTGCGAGACCACCGAAAAGGTCTACACCGAGGAATATCTCCAGCACAAGGCCGACCTCGCCGAACGCCGCGAAGAGCGCCGCCGTGCCGCCTGGACTGTTGAAGGCGCCCTTGAAAAGATGGGCTACGGCGAAATGATTGGCGTTGTCACCGACACCGAGGGCCATACCTTCTACGGCGCCGACTTTGAATGGCTCACGAAGATCGCTGGCTGCAAGTATGAAAAAGGCTGCTCCGGCCTGCTTTGCGATGCCTCCCGCTCCGTGATCGAACACGCCACCCTGCCGGACACCCCGAAGTATTTGGTTGTCCCCGTGAAGTGGGATGAATTGCTGGAAGCCGATTACGAGCGCTGCGAGCTCCGCTGGAAGGAAAAAGGCGCCCGCACTGCGGTCAAGAACCACACTTACAGCTTCCCGCCCTGCCCGAAGTTCGAAAGCAATTTCGTTGGCGCCGTTGGCGATAAGGTCAGTATGACGCTCCGCCTCGCCCGCGTCAGCGGCTTTGAGTCCTCCTTCGGTTACACCTCCGTATACACCTTCGAGGATGACCGCCACAACAAGATCGTGTGGAAGACCGGCAAGTCCATCGGCCACGAGGTCGGCGACGTTATCACGGTTTCCGGCACGATCAAGGAACACAATGAATATCGCGGCGAAAAGCAAACGGTCCTCACCCGCTGCAAGGTCGCTGCCTAACCTCCGTATATTATAGTCCTATGAAAGTATGTATCACAGCCGACTGGCATATTAGTGGCACCCGCCCCCGGTGCCGTGCCGACGAAGATTGGATGGAATCCCAACGCAAGGACATCGAGGCCGTGTGGCAAATTGCCCGCGAGAAGCGTGTTGAAGCCGTTTGGATTCTCGGGGACCTGTTTGACACCAGCCGTGTCGCAACCGAGGCGGTTAACCTTGTCCTGACGGAATTTGAGCAGGCGCCTTGCCCTGTCTACACGCTTTGTGGCAACCACGACCTGCCCTACCACAGTTTTGATTTGCTGGAACGCTCCAGCATTGGAACGATTCTCCATAAATTCCCGATGCTTGGGACCGATCCGAATATCGGCGTTGTTGCCTACCCGTTTGGCAAGGAACCTGAATATGGCGCCTTGAGCGACTATATGAAGGCAAACGGTATGCACACGTGGATTACGCACCAGCTTACATTCCCCAACGATGCCGCCCGCCCTGTTCCGGGTGTTGGAGGAGCGCTTGCCCAAGAATTGTTGGATGCTTGCCCCGCCGCTAGCGTCATTCTTACTGGCGACTACCACCACGGATACATCTACACCGCTCCCGATGGCCGCCGCGTCATTACGCCGGGCTGCCTGAATATCGGAGATGCGGACATGAAGGATTACCAGCCGCAAGTCTATATCTTTGACACCTTCGATCTTTCGGTTGAGGCGGTTAACCTGCCTATTCACGGCAAGATTGAAACCACATATCTCGAGCACGAACATGCGCTGGCGGATATGAAGGAAAAGTTTGTGGCATCGCTTTCGGCAGGCGCAATCACAATGAAATCTTTCACCGAGGCACTCAACGATGTGCTGCCCACCCTGCCGGATGGCGTGCGCAAGGTGCTCGAAGAAGTCAAGGAATCCACGATCGCCGCGTAGTGGACAAGTCCGTATAATTTATAAAAAGGAGTCCTACAATGGATATTCAAACCGCAATACAGAAACGTGACCAGCTCAAGGTTGACATCGGCATTATGGAAAACAAGCGTGCCACAATCCTTGGCGGTCTCAAGGAAAAATTCGGCACCGACGATGTGCAGGCGCTCATCAAGATCCGCACCGACAAGTCCGCCGAGCTGGACGCCGCCAACGCCAAGCGCACCCAAATCGAAGCCGAACTCGATACCCTTTTCGCAGGTAAGTAATGCATCGCGTAACCATCCATAATTTCCAGTCGCACAAGGACACTGTCCTTGAATTGTCGCCAACGGTCAACTCGTTGGAAGGCGTGAGCGATTCCGGAAAGTCCGCCGTTCTTCGTGCAATGCTGTGGTGCTTGACAAACAAGCCGGATGGCGTTGCCTTCGCCTCCAATTGGGCGAAAGACAAGAAGGGGAAGTTGAAGGATGAAGTAAGCGTTTCCATCGACAACATCACGCGTTCTCGCAATGCAACCGTAAACGGCTACACAAAGTTTGTGGCAGGCAAGGATCCGCAGACCTACGAGGCGCTGAAAGGCACCGTTCCGCCGGACATTGAAAATGCAATCAATATCGGCAGCGTGAACATTCAGCGTCAAATGGATCCGCCGTTCCTGCTGTCCTCCACGCCGGGCGATGCCGCCCGCTATGTCAATGAATTGATCGGGCTTGAAGAAATTGACACCTACCAAAAGGCGCTTAAAGGCAAGGCACACGACAATGCCAATTCGCTCAAGGATGAGAACAAGCGCCTCGCGGATGCGGAAGCAGCCTTGTCCCAATATGATTGGGTGGCAGGCGCCAAGGAGAAGGTCGAAGAATTGTCCGGCGTTGATGCCAAGTGCACCGAGCTGGAAGCCGATCTTGCCAAGTTGTCCGAACTTGACGCCTTGAACGATGTGTCCGCCGAATTGAAGGCCGCCAAGTCCCTTGAAAAGAAGGTGACCAAGCTGATCTCCTCCTGCCCGGACACCGAAAAGCTGGAAAGCGAAGTCGTAATGTTGAAGCAGGTGGATGAAGCCGGTGCGCTCACCGCCCAACTCATTGAAAGCAAGGCCGTGGTAAGCACTGCGGACGATAAAATCATTGCTTTAAGCCAAATCAATACCGCCTCCCTGGAAACCGATCTTGCCGCCTTGAAGAATGTTGAGGAGGCAAGCGACCTTAAATGGAAGGCAGCCGAAGGCACGCGCATTGTCGCGGAAGCAACCGCCCACATTGATGAACTGGCGAAAATCAACATCCCCGCATTGGAAGCCGAACTTTCCTTGCTGGACGATAGCCTTACAAAGGACAAAGGCATTTGTAATGAATTGTTCCCGGCGATAAATATGATGCCGAGGCTGGAAGCCCTTATCAAGGATGGCGCCACCGTTGCTGCACAAATCGAGGCGGCGACGAATGATGTGGCCGCAATTGATGAGGTTACCGCCATGAATACCAAGATTGCGGAGTCCCGCACCGAGCTGTATCGCGCCAATGATTTTCTCAAAGGCAAGGCCTGCCCGGTGTGCGGCAAGCCGCTCTAACTTGTCCCTTTAACCGTATATTTGAATATGAAACTTGCTGAAGCACAATTGAAATTGGCGAAGGCCGAAGGGCAGCGCGAGGCACTTGAAAATGCAGTTGCCACGTCCAAGGCGCAAATCGCCAAATTGGAACAACGCTCGAATGATATCACGCAGGCGGTTCTCACGGTCCAAAAGATCGCAAATGAATTGCAGGCAAACATCACCGCGTTTTTCTCCACCTGTGTCCAGTCGGCGCTTGACATTGTATTCCCCGGCGCCTACAAATTCTGTATGGAATTTTCTTCCCGGCGCAATCAGGCGGAACTGGATATGTGGCTCGATCGTAACGGCGAAAAGGTGTCCGCCCTTGATGCTGCCGGTGGTGGCGTGGTGGATGTGATTTCTTTTGCACTCCGCACCTGCTGCCTGCTCCTTTCCAAGAAGCGCCCTGTCCTTTTCCTTGACGAGCCTTTCAAGTTCATCCGTGGCGAGGCGCGTGATCGCCTTGGCGAATTGCTTAACCTGCTGTCCGTTCAAAGCCACGTTCAAATCATTATGGTTGCGGATGTGGCCGGGGCCCCGATTGAAGGCGCCAAGCGCTTCCGCATTGGTATTGAAGGCGGGGTCTCCCGCCTGCTTCCCGTGGAGGGCTAAATGCCTATCGACATAAGTATACAAGACAAGAGCCTTGCTGATATGGAGCCGTGTGAAAATCACCCGCGTATTCTGTATTTGAAAGCTCAAATCAAGGCGCTCGACGCCGAGCTGGAAAAGACCAAGCAGGATCGCGATAAGTGGAAGGACGAAGCCAACCGTTGGTTTGAACGCTATACGGGGACGGAGGTGTTCAAGAAGCTGGCGATTGCGGAAGACGAAAATCGGCGCTTGAAGGACGCAAACCGCGGACTGGAGATTTGCAATTCCAAATTGCAAGAGCAGGTAACGCTTCTTCAGGCGGAATTCAAAAAGGACCCCGGGGATGCAAAAGGTTAAAGACTTTTTAATCAACGCGGGGTTGCTCATTGTGGCACTTCCCGTGCTGGCATTCACGTTCATATATGGAATGGGCCTTTTGCTTTTCAGTAAGGGAGGCATGTTGTCGCTCGGGGAGGAACCTTTTGATATTTATCCGAAAGGGCATCCGCTTTCCCGTAAATAAAATTCAGCGTGTGGCCCAATAGGACACGCCTCGGTTGCAAACGAGAAAGTGTCCGAACGCGGTCTTGGGCATAAATGGTTGGTCTATTGCAATTAGATCGACGCTGTAGTAGGGTCGGTAAAAGAATCCGAAGCTTGTAGTAGGATGTTCCCGCCCCGAGGCTACCGGTTCGACTCCGGCGCACGCGATAACTTAAAAGGATTGAATATGCAGTTTCACGGCGGCAATCAATTGTTCCAAAAACACAGCGGCTGGTTCACCATTTTCGAATGGTGGTTTGGCAGGCGCGTTATCTCCCTCAACTTTTATCCGCAGCATCTCTTTCACTTTCGATGCAGCACCAACGGCGCCGTAAAAGGGAAGGACAACTGCCTGGATGTGAATCTTCATATTCTTGGGTTTTTCTTTGGGTATACCGATTACGGTTACTCCCGCTACAAGGAGGGGTCAAGGTGATAGTTCACTTTGACAAGGACAAGCGCAAGGACCTGGTTTTTACGATTTCGGTGGATGAAAACAATCACATCGAAATTATTATAGACCAGCAGCGCCCGCCGTGTGGCGACTTTAAGCAGGTAGGCCACTACTCCGTCCCCGTCCCCGAAGAACCTGCTGAAATTTTCACAATCAAACAACAAGAGGAATCAACATGAAACCTATGGTAGAAACGAAACATGACCTGCTCACCTCCAATTACACGCAGGTATTCGAAGAAGCCAATCCGCAGAACTATGCGCCGAGCACTTTTGAAGTGACCCGCAAGCTGGATGCAAACACGGAATTCAACCCGGAAACCGACCTACTCGCCAAGATCCACTTCCAAGAAGGCCCGATCAAGGAAAAGGGCGTCAACGGCATCAACAACGAGGACGCCATCGTGATGGTGATCCGCCGTCTTCAGGGTTTCCAGGATAGCCCGTTCTCCTGCCGTGAAAACGCTATGGCCATCACCAAGCTCGAAGAAGCATTGCTGTGGCTGCGTAAGCGCACGATGGCCCGCGAAAAGCGCGAAGTTGTGGGAACGAGCGCCGTATAATTTAATGCGGCCGTAGCCTAGTGGTAAGGTAGCCCGGCATTGAATGGAAGCAATGCGAGCGGGTCCCGTTCCCACTTCCATATTGGGGCGGCTTTGACGCTGGCTCGAGACCAGCCGGCCGTAATAACAAATTCAAAATCAAAGAGGTAAATCAATGGATCCTAAAACGAATGTAAACGCAACCCCCACCGATGAATCCAACCGTCCGGTTATGCCGGAAGAAGAAGACAAGCGCCCGAGCGCTGCCCGCGAACGTATGCGCGAACGCGCCAAGTGCGTCCCGGACATCCTCGGCCGCATCCTTGGCGAAGCAACCAAGGACCACGTTGACACGCCGAGCGAAAAGATCGTGAAGCTCGCCAAGGAGCGCGACATCTTGTTCGACATGATCAACAACAAGAAGGAAGACCTTGAAAAGGAACAGGACAAGTCCCACAGTGAGTTCTTGAAGGAATACATCGCGGCCCTCGCTGCCGCCAAGGATGTGATCACCCGTCGCATCACGGACCTCCTTTCGCAGACCTAATGGGTTTGTCCCCGCGAGGGGTTGCCGCAGATCACGGTATGCCCGATTCGCCCTGCATCCGACCGGCGTTGCCAAAGACCGGACATAAAGGTGGAAGTCCGGGCGGGGACATTTCTTTAGGATTTCGGGGGCGTGATCTAACTGGTAGCGACCCCGTCAAGGGACGAAAGATAGTTGGTTAATCGCCAACGGTAGCCGCAAGGCTGCGAGCGGCGGGGAGTGTAGGTTCGAAGCCTGCCGATCCCGGAATCCAATCGTTTGAAGGCGCCTCACAAGGGCGCCTTTATTTCCGTATATTTTTCATATCTTAACCGGAAAGGATAAAAATGTCCAAACTCAAAATCATCAACATCTTCAGGTCCATTGATGGCGAAGCCTACCACGCAGGCCGCCCTACCATTTTCCTCCGCACCTATGGGTGTAATTTGCGCTGCGCATATCCGTGCGATACGCCGGAAAGCTGGAACCCCACAATCTACTCCCGCCTTTACAATCGTCCCCTCCTTGAATTGGAGCCGGAAGAAGCGTTCTTCGAAATCTCGAAACTCGCCGGGAACTTCATTCGCCACGTGACCATCACTGGCGGCGAACCGCTCCTCCCCGAAAATGTTTCTTGGATGAAGGTGCTGGGCAACATGTTGCTTGGCGCCGGCTACGCGATTGACTTTGAAACGAACGGCGCCGTGCCTCTTGCCGATATGGCCGCCTGGCGTGCCTCCCTTGTTGATGGCGCCAGCCTTGTTCACTTCATTATGGACTGGAAGTGCTCCAGTTCGAAAATGCTGGACAAGATGCTTCCGGCCAACCTCGATGTCCTCCGCTCTTGGGACGTTGTTAAGTGCGTTGTGGCGGACGACGATTTCGAGGACGTGGTGAATGTCCGTGCCCGCCTGAATCCTTACATTCCTATCTACATCAGTCCGAGTTTCGGCAAGGTCACGATGAGTCATATCCCGGACTTTGTCCTTCGCCACTCGAAGGACAACTACTGCTGCCAGCTTCAGCAGCATAAGTATTTTTGGGATCCAACCACAAAGGACGTTTAAGATGCAAATACCTAAATTCTTTTCCCTCAAGGAAATGACAGCCACCTCCCAAAAACTCCCCAACAGCCCTGAGACTTGGGAAGAATTTTCCAATTTACGTGATACGGCGGTCTTCCTGGATCGTCTCCGCGAAAGGTTCGGGCAAGGCATCCGCATCAATTCCGGCTATCGTTCCGCCGCCGTAAACGCGGCCGTAGGCGGGAGCAAGACCAGCGCCCACCGTAAAGGTATGGCCGCCGACATTCAGCCTTGGAAGAACACGAAGGCGAATATGTTGGCGCTGGCAAAACTTTGCCGCGAGTGGGCAACCACGCTTTCCAGCCCGGTCGATCAGGTTATCATCTACACCCCGGATGGCAAGGACAACGAGAACATCAAATGGATTCACATTGGTTTCTCCGACAAGCCCCGCCACCAGCTTTTCTTCAAAAAAGGATAAATGCAAATGCATATTGAAACCATCGGCAGCCTGACCGGTTATCAGGCATTCACGAAGAAGGAAGACCTCCTCGTCTACGAAAAACTCACCTTCACCGTCAAGGAAGAAGGGCAGCCCACCCTGTGGAATCACTTCGGCAAGGTCCCCAAGACCGACGATGCGTGGTCCGCAAAGCTCCCGCAAGACAGCGAATGCACCATCACGTTTGATGGCCTTCCCCTGAAGGGCATCCTCTCCGAAGTGTCCGCTTCCTGCAAGGTTTGCGATGGCGGCGCCACCACGACCTATCATTTCGCGTTGACGCGCGAACTGGACAAGGAAACAGTCAACTCGCTCATCCATCCGTATTTCAATGCACGCGAGGAGCAGGAAGTTGAAAAGCCGAAGACGCAGTGGTCCAAGGGCGGCGTGACTACCAAGATTGTCCCGATCACCTACGAATTTGTGGTGGACATCTAATGGACACCGCCCGGCTGCTGGATGAGTTACGGATTCCCTACACGACAGAGGGAAAGAATGCGACACGGAACGGCTTGTCCGTCCGCTGCCCTTTCTGTGATGATCCCAGCAACCACGGCAGCTTCCATAAATACTCATTACATTACCGTTGCTGGCGCTGTAAAGGCGGAAAAGGCATTGATGCGCTGAAAGCCTTATCCGGCGCAAATGACGCCGTTATAGCGCAAGCAATGCGCAATTGCGGCGGTCCTGCCGTTATCAGGGAAGAGGCGCCCAAATACGCCGACACCTTAACCCTTCCCGGCCGCGACCTTATGCCGTATCATCGCAGTTACCTCATGAAACGCGGACTGGACCCGGACTATATCGTTGAGCGATATGGCATCCGCGGGACCAGTCCGTTTGATAAGTTTGAGGGACTGAATTACGCAAATCGCATCATCATTCCTATTTATGACCTGGATGGCAATTTGGTATCCTTCCAAGGCCGCGATGTAACGGGGGTGGATGGCGTTGAGCGCTATAAGGTTTGTCCAATCAAAAAAGCGCTTATGCATTACAAGGACACCGTTTATGCGGGGCACCTTGCAACCGGGGACAAGGTAGTTGTTCTCGAAGGCGTTGTGGACGTGTGGAAATTCGGTCCAGGCGCGGTGGCAACTTTTGGCACCGGTTGCAAAAAATCGCAAATTTTGGCACTAACGAATTGGCGCGAAGTGGTATTTTTCTTTGATCCTGAAAAGGATGCGCAAAACAAGGCACGCGAATACGCCGAGGAATTGGCATTGATGGGCGTGCGGGTGTCCGTCGCGTATGAGGATTTCGGGACAAAACCAAATGGAAAGAAGCGGGATGTCGGCGATTTGGAGCCGCATGAAATCGCCCGCATAAGGAGCGAACTCGGCGTATGACCTCGGAAGAGATGGTGAAGAAACTAAATGTGATGCCGCACGGCACGACGATGTATATCTTCTATAACGGGGAGTTTCTCCCAATCGATTGTATCCGCCTCAATCGCGAGGACGAGGAGGCCATAATCCTCCCAATAAAGGACTTTCCGGCTGCCTCCAAAAAATAGTATATTGATTGTATGACAGTTAAGAAGCCTAGTATAAAGCACCTATTCACCATCGACTGGAATACCAAAAGATGGGGCAAGGGCAAGATGGCGCCAGCCCCGGAATATGTGGTTATCCATTTCACCGGGTCCGGCGGAAAAGGCGGATCCGCTGTCGGCGTGTATAAGGATTGGCTTACGCGCGAAAAGAAAACGCGCTGCAATGCGCACTACATTGTGGACGCGACCGGCATCTATGAAGGCGTTGATCCGAAGAAATACGGCTGCCTTGCCGCCACCGGCTCCAAGCCGAGTGACGAGCACATCTCCTTCTATCCGGGCAGCAAATTGGCGTGCAGCCATATCAAGGTCGCTGGCAACTACAATACCATCAACATTGAAACCTGCTCCGCCAAGCATTCCCCGGTAAGCAGGCGCCGTGATGCCTATATGGACACGGACTTCTACTTCCCGGACAAGACCTACAAGAATCTCGTGGCCCTCGTATCGTGGCTGCTGGATGAATTCAGCATACCGATGACAAACCTGATAATGCACCATCAAATCACCGGAAAACTTTGTCCGGCAATGTGGTGCAATAATGATGGCGCGTTCGCTCAATGGACCGCGTTTAGAAATGATGTGGCACAGGTCTTGAACAAGTCCCCCACCGTGGATGACTTGCCGGCGCCAACCGGGGACAATACCGAAAATGACGGGCACAGCGGCACCATCAATGTAAAGCGTGGGACGCCTTACTATATGGATGCGGATGGCGTGATTATGCTCGGCTATATTGATGCGGATAAGACTTTGAATTATACCGCCGTTAAAGGCAATATGTATTACACCACTGAAGGCTATGTCAGGCAGGGGTAACTATGGATCTCAATGAAAGCGTAACTTCCCGATTGACCCTCGGCGGGTTGGTCAATAACTACACAAAACTTTATGGCTCGAATGTGGGTGGCACGATCGTCAAATCCGAGGCCGTGGAAGATAAGGACAAAACCGCCAAGACCTTTACCGCCACTGTCCGCTCGCAATCGGGCGGCATCCATCCGGTGACGATCAAGCTCGGCAAGGACCGCAACGGCGCCTATACGCTCGCCAGCCCTTGCAAGGTGGATTGCAATTGTCCTACATACATTTTCCGCAACAATGAGGTGCTTTTCAAGCAGGGCGCCTCATTGTATACCCGCTTTACGAAGAAGCCTTCCAAGACAGGGCGCAAGGCGAACCCGGAAAACATTGCCACCTGCTGCAAGCACATCTATAACTACATCTCGTTCCTTATGCGCCGTGGAGATATGCACAGATGAGTTTTTTGGGTGGACTGTTCGGGTCCAAAGAACCGGACGAGCGTTTTGTTGATGACCAGACCGCTCAAGAAGATTACCGCGACGATGGGTTCGTGGGGCACGTCATAGACCAGGCGTGCACGGTTTACGATACTATGTTCAGCGCCCTCGAATACACCATCAAGGGCAAGGCGAATGTGATTGAGCAGCTTGACAAGATGATTGACAAGCTCCAAAAGCACTGCGACAAGCTCGTCGAGAAATACAAGGAGATTCTTGCCAAGCTGACCGATGTGAATGCGGGCGCCAGTTTGGACCTCTCGTTGGATCTTGCGAAGGACGCGCTTGGCATCCTGAACGCCAACCCTATTCTGCGCCGCTATGTCGGCGAGGCGAACTACTGGATGCTTTGGGATATGCTGGCGGTTATGTCCGGCCAGGGAATGTCCGTAGGCGCCGATATAACCTCCAACGTCAAGGACGCGATTAAGGGGACAATTTATGCCTTGCTTTCTATGACGAATGGAATGATGCGCTTTGAATTTTATATCTCGCAGGTAACGCAGTTTTGGGGCTGGCTCTATATGAAGGAGATTTGGCTGCCTTTGACGGACAGCATTTGTCCTCAAGTGACCTGCCAATACTACTACAAGCTGCCAAAGTCCAGCGCCTCGCGTCAAGGCAAGGGCGGCACCTATACGCCGAATAACCCGATGCCGGGACCTTCGAATTATGCACCGATGCCGTTCCCCATATTCGATCAGGAGAAATACTCCTGGCCGTATATCAAGGACCACTTTAGTTATGACGATCCTTCGACGTGGGATGTGCTTACGCCGCAATCCAGGGCGGCAATGCAAAAGGCATACGACTATTGGACCAGCAATTACACCAATGCGGCGAGCGCAAATGATTTGCTTACCGGCGCCTCCCGGATATTGACCGGCGGTGCGTTTACGGTTGGCTTTGGGTATCGCCGCGATGATTATGATGGCAAATCTAAAAATTCCCCGCTTAAAATCGGCAAAACGTTCAACCAGCTTGACAGCACGAAGAAGGAAAGTTTCCCGGTCAAATTGATTGAGGATGAACTTGCCACGCGCTATGCGGAAGTTGATAAAACATTCCTTGCGCTTGTTGCCGCCTTGGATAGCGAGGCAGCCAAAATCAAGCGTGACGAGATGCTGACGGCGGCCGGTTATGAAGACCGTGTCGGTGAATGGGATTGGGCGCTTGGCCAGGGCTGGCTTCATATGGAAGAAGAAGACCGCAACGTCATCAATACATGCGCAGAAGCCGCTGCCACCCTTCCGGAATTTACCGCATATAAAAGCGCCTTGAAATCCCTCGGGGATTATTTCACGGCAACAATTCGCCCCGCCGGAGGAACGGACTCCAATGGCATTTCCGTCCTTGGCAATTATGCGCTCGAGTTTTATAAGAAATTGGCGGAGGAATCTTCCTTGACCGCCTTATCGGAATATATCGCGGACAGCGAAATGCACGATACGGTTTTCATTGCATACGCGCCGTATTGGGAGGAGATGGATGATCTTGACCCTTATTGCGCTGCGGCATATTTCCGTGCTCAAAATGAGGATGATCGCAAGCCGTTCTACACGGGTGCCAGCGCCCAAATGTCCACAGAAATTGATGCGGATGAGGAATTGGGATGCAAGATTGATGGCGGCCGGGAACCTTTATTCGCCGCCCTTGGCGTATACGGCGATCTCATTGGTTTGTTCCCTTGGCAGTATGAAGTTGTCCCGCTGGAATCTTTCCGCAAGGACTATACCAAGATCAAAGGCTCCTACCACATTTACTACAAGACCACCGATCCGGCCTCCGTTATCTTTGCCGACCGCGTTATTCAGGCAGGCACCTTGAAGTATATTGCAACGTCCAAGGCTGTTGCCCATCAAACCATCTCGCGCGGGACTGGACCCGTGGCGGAAACTTATGAGGTATACATTTTCCCAAGCGAGACGTGCTCCGTCTTTAAGGTCCCGCCCGCCGGACAAATGTTTGGGCAGGATTGGCCCAGTTTCTCCTCCCTGTTCCGTGTGGATGCCGAGTATGACGGCAACCAATATATGTATGACCTAGGCCGCAATCAAATTCCCCGCTACCCGAAGTATATCGATGCGGACAAGTGGTCCGTAATGGATTTGATCCACGAGTTGTGGCTGCTCGCCGATGCCTTGACGCCTATTTGTGGCGACGGCGGGGAGCGTAAGCATAAGTTAAATGAATTGTTGAACGGGTTTGGCCTTCAGGTTAAGGGTCACACCGGTCCTGAATTCATCGGACAACTTCCAGCTTCCGCCGGCCAGGGCGATACCGCCGGGCAGGGCACGCATGTGGAATTTGAATTTACCATTATGAATGATTTTGCGGACAGGATTAAACGGGCAATTGATACAGTGTATGATGTCCGCGATGCGGTTATAGCAGCAACGCAGGCGTGGTAAGCGTGTTCTTTTTCGCGAATATAATGTATTTTTGAAGGGAGAAACATTATATCCGAGGCATTGAAAATGGCCACAAAGATTCCGGCAAAACAACTCCAAACTTACGGCACACTTGCCGAGTTGAAGGATAGACTACTCGAGACCGAGACCGGGTGGTGCACCGACGATAATATCCTCTATTACAATGATGGCGGGACATTAAAGCCGGTCACGAAAGTTGTTGTGATTGAAGAAAACACTTCCCGTGATGCTATTGCCGCCATCATTTCGGCAGGCTGCGTCCCGGTGGTTAAGCTGGATTTGCAAGGGACAGTGTATCTTTATCCGGTCCACATTCGCGGGAACGATGCCTATGCATTTGCCTCGCCGATTTCGATCGGGTCCGGAAATACCAAGGACGGATACTATTGGGCAACTGTTGCGGCGAATGGGACGTGGTCAACCGGTTTCAAGGAAATTGAGGCGACCAGCGAAGAAGAGGTCCTGAAGATTCTTGCACCCGATCCGGTATCCGACAAGGTTTCCGATGCCGACTATCAGGCAATCGGCACGCATAAAATGGCGGTGATGATGTATGGCTCCGGGACAAGTTCCGTTGCCACATTGTCCTCTATTGGAAGTGGCGGGGCAAAGTTTGTTTCCATCAATTCCGAGACGAAAAAGCTCATCGTGTTTGATGTGGCGCCAAATGCCGTTAACAACAAGCACGCCGTGACGCGCACCGAAATTCCTATTTCCGGTGGCGGCGGCGATTGCAACGCCGTGCTGTTTGAGTGCACGGAGACGGGCGGGACATTTAGCGGCCCTTCGTTTGCCGATTTGGAAGCCGCACGCTCGGATGGGAAAATCATTGCACTTCTGGTCCACACTGGGCTTGATACCGTTCAGGATTCTTATTTTGTATTTGACTATTATGGATCCGGCCGCGGGACTTTCCATTACAATTTCGTCAATTTGACCGATAGGGATATGTTGGTATTCGGCGGCCGCATCGGCGATGCAACATCCTATGTGTGGTCTCATCAAGCTGCCATATTTGCCCCGGGCGATGCCTTGGCATTTGGAAGTGACAGGGTGTTGAATGTTCAAGCCGGTGAAGGCCTTGAAATCAATTCCGAGACCAACGCGCTCGATGTGGTTATTGACCCGAACAGCCTCGAAATCATTGATGGCGTTATCACGATCAAGAAAGAAATTGTTGACGTGACCGATGAAATGGTTGAGTTGCTGGGCGATATGGACCGCAAAATCACCAGCACATTCCCCGCTGCGCATATCCACAATATCTATGACTTTAGGGGCAATGGATACGCGAATGGGAACGCAATGATCGCCCAAATGTTCCTTTGTCCCGTTGCCCAAGAAATCCGCACCGATGGCGATTATCCTACACACATCACAGTGCATACGGGCGATCAGGCATATTCGGGACATGTTTGTTTTGCTATTTTTGAATATGACCCTACGGCCAATAACGGCAAGGGTAGCACTTATTGGTTGTGCGAAACCGGGCCGGTTAAGCTCAAGGTTGGGACAAACCACTTCCCTATTCGCTTTATGAAGGCGGCCACGCCGGATCGCCCAAAGATCAAGCTGGAAAGCGACAAGGTGTATTATGCCGTAATTACTTTCCGTAGTTCTACCGTTTCCGGTGAACCTGCCAACGGTTTGTGGCTGGCGGGCGGCGAGCCTTATGTTGCGCAATTCAATAACGCCAACCCCGCCGTTTCTATGGGCAACGAAAATATGCTTGAAGGGGCTCCCGGAGATGTGCCGACAGTTGACTGGTCCGGCGATAATCCCGTTCTTCAGTATACTTGGTTTACGCGTGCCCGAAACAGCGAGCCTTATACCGTTCCGCGTTTGTTTATGCTTATTAGTAACCGGGCGCCGTCTTCCGATCCGGGCCCCGGTCCTGGACCTGGCCCTGGCCCTGGCCCAACGCCGACGGATCCGTTCCCGGATTATTCCGATTCCTACACGCTTGGCCATACGGATGAGGTTGGGGACAAGTTCAACAACACCTCCTACAATAATCCCGTTATTATGCAGCGCGTGACCCCGGATGCGAATGTCACGGTCCACAAGATCGCCTATGTTGATACGCGCAGCGAGGCGGGCTACTGGACGCAGTGGTATCATCCGGATAATGTTCCGCTCATTATGAACGGGACGACCTATGCTGCTGAACGCACCTATGCCAGCGCCAGCCTTACAAGCGATGGGACTACCATCGATGGCACGCACTACATTCACGAATACACGTTGAGCCAAGATTTCGAGATGGTGGCAGGCACCTCGTATTGGGTTGCCGCTATGCTTGGATTTGATTCGCCTATGGCAAATGCGCCGATTGCGCAATACTCCGCCCCCGCGGATGCCGCAACGAAGGACCTGCTCCTGGTTGGCGACTTCTACAATCCGGCGCAGGTGAGCTCGCACGAATTGGTGAATAATGCCGCTAAAACCGTTTGCATTCTCGAAGATGTGGATGGAAACCGTTATATGTTCTAACTGGAGTTAGTGATGGAAGCATTACCTGTTATAGCTGAAACCGGGCAGGCGCTGGGACTCCCCCTCGCCGTCACGCTAGCGCTTATTATAATCGCCACCGCCGTTCTTGTAGTGGTAGTCCTCCGGGATCACCGCAATAAGATCGACAATGCCAGGGAGGAGGTGAACGCTGTGAAAAACGACGTGAACAAGCAGATTTCCGAAATCAAGGCTGCGACCGGGAAGGAAATAGCCGAGGTCAAGGCCTCGATGGAAAAGGCAGTCAGCGAAATAAAGGCCGAGATGGTTCGGCAGGCAGCCGCCCATAATAGCGAGTTGAGCTCCTTATACAAACTCGTCAATGGCGTTGCTATTGATGTATCGTTTATTAAAGGCAAGATGACGCGAGGCACAAAATGAGAATACATCTTCTACGACATTCAGCGCTGGATGAAGCGCTCTCCCGCCTTCTCTATTTGAAGAAGCATCCGAAACGGCGCCTTCACGAATCCATGTCCGATTGGGCGGAGCGCGAAGTTGAACTCGCCTGCAAGAAAGAGGATGGCTACGGCGCCAGCTGCTACCGGTCCGCCTTGAAGGCTTTCCGCTCCCTTTGCGACGACGGCCACAGCGGCTGCTCCATCGGAATCACCAAGGCAATTTTGAATCGCCTGATTGATGGCAAGCCCCTCACCACTATCGAAGATACCCCGGATGTTTGGATCGAATGCACCTGGGGCGATGAGGATGGCAAGGCGGTTTATCAAAATTCTCGCATGTCCGGGCTCTTCAAGGATGTCTACCCGGACGGCACTGTCACCTTCAATGATGTGGACCGCACCACCTTGATTGAGGTTGAAGATGACGGGACAGAAACTTCGTGGCACAGCGGGCTGGCATCCAAGCTCGTGGATGAGATTGTCGGGCCGATCACGATGCCGTATTACCCCAAGGCGAAGCCCTACAAGGTCTATGCACAGCAATTCGATTCCGTGAATGCGGAGGTCGGCTGCTTTGATACCTCGCATATCATCAAGATCGTGGACCCTGACGGGAATGAAATTCCGTGCGAGCGCTTCTACGCCGAAACGGTTGATGATATGGTGGAGATTGATAAGGAAGAATACCTCCGCCGTGAAAAGTCCTATCGTGAGAAACTGAAGAAGCGGGGCAAGAAATGATAGCGTGTTACGGCATCGATTTTCATTGCGGCGCCGATCACCTGCTTGAACTGGTCCCGCTGAAATCCTTGAAGCGTCGCTATGACCTTCAGGGAGGTGTTTCGGCGGACTTCATTTTTGATGATGGAACCTTGCGCGTGGAGACGGCGCCGCATTTCCTGTTTGACGGAAGAAGCGGTCCTCCCATAATTGACTGGTATGCGCCGAATCTTGGCAGCCTTGAAGAACGCGCCTTGTGGTGGATGCACGATTGTCTCGGCTATGGCGAGTCACTCGATTTTTGGCATACGAACCGGGCGCTGCGGCTTGGTTTGCGCGATCAGGCGAACTACCGGCCAAGCAAGGCGTGGGCGATAGAAAGGGCGGTGAGCATATCGAAATCCTGGTATGGAACCCCGGACCCGAGCGATTGGTGCTACAGTAACATCACGAAAGTATCTACGCTGTGGATTCCTGCGCCATAAAGGCGCCTATAAGCGCGTCAAATACAAAAGGCAGGTAAATACCTGCCTAATTATTTTCTCGCCTTAAAACGCTGTTTATGCGCATTTAGGTGTAATGACTATTGTGGCTTTCCGAGGGGATACGACGTTTGCCGCCCGGAATGCCTTGGTCATCCCGTCCATCGCTTTCTTAACAATTTCTTCCGGAGTTCCGGGGGCAAATTCGATATAGTAGCATTCTTGTCCGGTCGCCTGCCAAAAAGTCCATTGGGAACGGGTCCTTGCCTTCAAGTTCCCCAAGATTCCGGCGGAGCGGGATTCAATCTTCTTCTTGTATTCAGCCCTGGCTCTCATATGAATTCCTCGTCCGGGAGTTCCTTGTGCTCGACAAAATGCCGGATATGGCGGCAAGCCTCGTCAATGCCGGACGGCTCCGTGGTGGCAACGGCAAAATCATTTTCGTAGCGGGTAAGCGTAATCTTCCCGTTTTCGACATCAACAGTAATCATATGCTTGTTGTTGAGCGTAATTGATCCCTGCGTCTTGCGATCGTAATGATGTCGGTTATACTGGAACTTCTTTTTCTTGGTCCAGCCTTCCGTAAGCAGGTGGTCAAATACATCGTCGACTGAAATAAAGATTCCCATAGTTACTCCTTTAACGATATCGGCGAGATTGGTTGCTGCCAGGGCGACCATATCCGCACCTACATTCTCGTCGCGCAAATGCTTTTCAAACGCGGCCTTGTCCGTTCCAAAATCCTGCTTGCATCTCGGGCATCTAAAACCCATAGTCACTCCTCGATAATCTTATACTGGTTCTTTAACTTCGGCGGATTAGCCTTGAGTTTTTCATAAATAGGCTTGTTCAATTTACAAAATGCGCACGGCTTGGTTTGCTTGCGGTATTCCAGCAATGCGCAAAGTGCCTGCCATTCTTCCGGGGTAAGCGTGATGGCGGTATTCTCAAAATCGGAGGCATACGCGATGCGGGCGTGCCCGTTATCGTTTATCAGCATTTGCGCCTACCTGCGCGTCAAGATCCTTGAGGGCGCCTTCCAGCGCCTCGCGAATGCAGTCGGGGCAAAGGTCCGGCTTCTGCTTGCTTCCGCCATACCAAATGTCAAGGGTGAAATTCACGTGGACATAGTCATCGCGGTCGCGGCAATAGCCGGGACCGGGGAATGAATGCTTGACCTCAATGCGCTTGTCAAACGGCTTACCGCATTTGTCGCATTTGTAGGAGGTATGTGTTATAGCAGCCATAATTCTTTCCTCAAAGGTTTTCCTTCACGCCGGTCCTTCAATAAGGCAAGGTATTCGGCATCGGTGATCTTGTAGTCAACCACTTCCTCCACCGCCAAATTGTCCCGGCGATCTTTTTCGATTGCATCCTCCCTCGCCTTACGCTTGGCGTCGGACACATCCGAGGCAATAGCGCGTTCGAGATATTGGATGGCTGAAATCTTATACGAATATCCGGACAAGAATTTCCAATGCCAGCACTTGAAATAGGCATTGCCGCCGCTAGGATCGTTGGGCGGGTAATACTGCTTGTCCGGGTAGTCAAACACGAATTGCTGCACCCAATACATCTTGTCCTTCGTGCGGATGACGCGGTATTCGCCTTCGTGCTTTTTGTTTTCAGCCTCGATGCGTGCCTTCGCCCGGCACTTGCGAATATCCTTGATGGTGAATATGCTGGCGCCAAGCAGCATTGCGCAGACGAAAACAAACATTGCAATGCCTTCCCAATTTTCTTGAAGATAGTTATACGTCATATTGTCCTCTTTGCTTTTAGCGTTTAATTGCTTCGCGGCGCCAGCACCACGATGTGTAGGCGAATTTGATCGCCCTTGCCCGTTGCTTTACCCGCATCAAAAATAAATGCCAGCGCCAAGTCCGGGGATGGGATTTTTGCATTTCCTTGCGCTCCCACTTGCGGCGCACATTGTCCGTGAATGCGACCGCTTCCTTTTGTGTGAGATCCCCGCCAACGCAGAACTGGTGCAACTCGAATTCAAGCGTGCTGCCGTAGTCGCATCCGGAGCACATCTCGGAGGCAAAGAAATCACAAAAGCCGCACGGGGAATAGCAGCGCTCCGGACTAGGCTCGTGGAATTTGGGGAATCGATGGACCTTTTCAATCGGCGTGGCAACCGCGTTTTCTTCCGCAATCAGGTTCAATTCCCGGTGATTGCTAGGCTCGGCAAACGGGGCAAAATCTTCGGGCATGTCCGGGTATGCATTAGACATTGTCGGCCGCCTTGTTAAGGAGTTCTGCGTAATCGAGGCAGCGGCGTTCAACCTTCAGCCAAATGTCAATCCATTTGCCGGTCGGAAGCATTCGCCTTGCTTTCGGGGTCGCAAAGGTGCGGGTGTTGATGTTACGCGGATATTCGCCCGGCATCAGGGAATCGAATGCCGAGAAAAGATGTGCCTTGTAATGGGCCGCCAGTGCGCGCGAATGATAGAGGCTTGCCTTTTGCCTGATAACAAACGGGTCCACTTCATCGCGGTGGTAGTATTCGCCGTAGCCATCCACTTCCATAGTCGGATAGGTGGATTCGTCATCGCGACCTTCCGTGCAGTCAAACGGCGTAAAGAACGGGGTTCGATGCGCCTTGGCTTCGTGCGCCTGAATGACGGCACGCGGATCAATCGTCATTATTTTTACTGCCATTTTCGGCCTCCTTTTTCAAATGTTCCTTGAGTTGTTCCACGCATTGCTCGCGGATAAATGTCGCGCGGCGTTCGTAATGCCTTCTTTGGAAGGAGTAGTTCCAAAGCGAAATTCCCACAACCACAAGGCCTGCCAGCCAATGACCGGTGATAATCGAAGTGCCGCCGTCAAGGTAGTATTCAACCGTATCGAGCAGGTGGCAAATGCCGAACGTGATGCCCCAAAGCAGCCAAAAGTTACGGATAAGCCACTTCGGGCGGAAATTCATCTCGGCGGCAAAAACGGGCACGATCGTATGGACCGCTTCCAGCACATCCTCCGCCTTGAAACCATCCTTGGTCTCGAAATAAACGATGTCCCACGTAAGGCGCTTGACGTTTTGGACGCCTTCCAGTTTTTCGAGATGCTCCATTATGCGCTTGCGGATGAAACCGTTAAGGCATTGAAGTGTCCCGATGCGTTCGCCTGCCGTGGCTGCTTTTATGTGAACTAATTGGAGGTGCATAATCTAGTCCAACATCGTAAAGGTGGCGACAATAGCGTCAATGTCCGTCGGGGAGTAGTGAACCACGCCGTCCATTGCGATTTCGACAAATTCAAACTTGAAGGCGGATTGCGGGAAGAGCATTTCGGCAGGCGCCCCGGCGAAATAAACTGCAAGAGCAACAGATTTCTTTTCATTTGTCTTTTTGCGCACGGCAAATGCCTTGGTGAGATCGAGGACGCCAACATCGTCAGTGTCTTTTAATTTGATTACGCGGATTTTCTTCATATTAGTTGTCCCAAAATTCGGAAAGAAATTCAACAAACTGGTCCTTGTAGATCCAGCGCGTGCCTTCGCTCATATCGGAATGGGTGGTGCCATCCAATTCTACGAAAACGCCGCGGGGGTCATATTCGCCTTCAAGGAAAAATCCGGTGCCGACGCAGTTGATCCAATAAACGACCAGCGGCTTGCAAAAGTCCGGCTTATGCTGATTCCAAAAGTGCCAACGCATAATTACATCCCCACCTCGATGCAGCCTGCCACGCAGTAGGCGGCAAGCAGGCCGAGAACGATTCCGGCCGTTTTCACCTTGTCAAGGATTGCCTTGCGCTTGTTATACTTGAGCCAGCCACAAGCAGGTCTGTATTCATTGACAAACATTGGCGCCTCCTATGCAAAATAGCCGCAGCTGGCGAAAAGGTCCACACAGAGTTTCACCTGATAGGCGAGATTGTAGCCGCTCACGCAGACCTTGCTCACGCCGAGCTTGAAGAAAATGTGGCCGATGCCCGGCTCCACTTCAAAGGAGATGCCGGAATGTGCCCAGTGCGAGCGTTCAATCATTTCCGCGACGATATGCGCCAGCGGACGCACCGGATCGAGCCCCGGACAATCGTCCGGGCAAATGTCCAGTTCAGTTTTGTGGATTGCGGTTTTCATTTCTTCATTAGTCATGATTGGTCTCCCGTTTGATGATTGCCTTCGGGTCGATAAGGTCTACCTGATTCGAAGCGGCCGAGAAAGCAGCCTTGATAGTTGTTTGAATGTTTTGGGCGGTGGCAACGCATTCGTCCACATAGATGGTGGAAAGGCCCTTGAACGGCTTCACCTCAAAAGAGCGGCCGATGCGGGACGAGTAGTCCACAAAATTCAATTGAATGGTGCCGCGGATCTGTTTGAAATCCCCCTTGGCCTTGCGGTCAATGTAAATTCTCACGGTGACCAAATCAAGGCGCAATTCCAGCTCATTGAGGTCGCGGTCCGATTTAAAGCCTTTTGTTCCAAGAGCCTCGGCGAACTCGCGGAGTTCGGCCCAGTATACGTCTTTTGCTTCCTTCATAGAAAACTCCTTATACCCTTTCGTGGATGATTGTCCGGGCTTCGACGTTGATGTTTCCGGTTTTGAGAACCTCGGCGATATCCTCAAGGGCCTTCGCTTGGCGGTCCAAGATACGGTTTTGCATTTCCAGCAATTTTGCGATATACGGATCCGTCATTTGATGCCTCCTTATGCGGCGAAACCGCGATTCCACATAATCATATGGTTGGGCACGAGGACGACCTTTCCGCCATCGTATTCCACGCGCCAGCAGTATTTCGGGCGCTTGCGGTTGTAACCGAGGATCTTGGCGGCCTTGCCGTTAAGCAGGTGCACGGAGCGGCCGATAACCGTAGGCGCGTTCTTCACCTCGGCCGGGGCGCCTTCGATGAGGGAGTCGATTTCCCTCTTGTCCCACGGATCGAGGGCAACGTTTCCGGCTTCGTCGGTCGCGCGGATGATGCACTTGTAGTGGATTTCGTTATCGGTATACGAGATGGAAGTGGGATCGAACGCCAGCTTGTTTTCTTCGCAATACTTGCGGATGAGTTCGTTGATGGCGTCGTGGTGGGTGCGGATGTCCTTGCGATTAAACATGTTATGCCTCCTTGTCGGAACGGGTTTTACGATCGATTACAACGGTGCCTTTCGCGCGGCAATGCTCCACCAGTTGGCCGCAGTAGTGCGGGAGGATGGCGCGGAGCTTTGCCATCGTGCTCGGATAAATGCGGGTGTAATTGGCGGCCGTAGTGCAGAAGTTGGCGTGACGCGGCTGGAATCCAACATTGTTGCGGTCGATGGTCGTGCGCATAGCCTTCTCGTCCGCCGTTTGATAATTGGTGAGGGTTTGAAGGGCGCCGACGACCCACTTGTCGTCCTTGGCGATCTTTTTTTCGAAGAAGGCAACAGCGGCCTTCTTGGTCTTGAAATGCATCACATTTGCCATATTTTCTTTCCTTGTTTAGCGCTACCTGCGCCGTTATGTCCATAATATACATTCGTTATTTGAAAAAGACACCCCTTTTTTGAGAAAAATTTTCACTTTTCTTTGAATTGCGGAATTTTGCGCAAAAACGGCGATTTAAGGCAAAAAGAAAAGGCGCCGCGTATTTGGGCACCTTTATAATTATATGCGGTTATAGGCGCTATTATGCGCCGGAATCGGGCGTTTCCTCGGCCTCCTCGTTGGGCGCCTGCCACGATTCCCCATCGGCAGCCGGAGCGGCGGCCAGCGGTGCCGGTTCGGCAGGCTGGGGAGCAGGCGTAGCAAAGCGGCCGCCGCCATACTTGCTCGGGCGCACCGGGATGGAATCTTCGCGGGCTTCCCACTTGGCGATAACGCGGCGGGTAAGTTCCGCATTCATCTTCGGGTCGGACTCGCACATGCGGATAAGTTCATCACGCGTATACTGGCGCCCGAAGAAGGCGATGTATTTTTCCTGAAGCGCCGGATCGGTCTTGAAGCGTTCCGCGAGCCACTCCTGCTGGAACTTCATAGAGACCTGATAGTTCCCGCCCTTTGCCTTGTTCGCCGCCTTCACCTCGTCCATCACGCCAACATCGGTGAGCCACTTCGCAAGGGTGTCCTTGTTAAGATCGTGGCCTTCAACCCACTTGATCGAATCGGAGCCTTCAACGAATTTGCCGTCCTTGCCACGCAGGTCGAAGAGGAAGTCGAGGTTACTGCCGATATTGTCAATGCCGTAGTTGAAATAAACGGTGTAGTAGATAGTGCGGTAAGGACGCGGGGTCTTGGACTTGAAGGTCGTTGCCTTGACGTAGGCGCCGGTTACGAGATCGTCCGACTTTGTGATCGGGCGGCCATCAACGCCGAGCTTGGCAATCGTTTGGAGGAAGATGCGTGTGTGGGAATAGAATTCCAATGCCTTGCCGCAAGAAACATCCCACTTCTGTCCGTAGCCCATCGAATCGATCTTGTCACGAATCTGCGAAACAATGATGAGCGAGCAGTGCGCGTCTTCCAGCTTCTTGTGCTTGGGGCGGAAGAAGTTTTGGCTCAAGAATTTCGGAATTTGCATTCCGTAGTCCCCCTTGTCCTTCACTTCATTCCCGGTCTTGAGCTGGCCGAGGCGGGCGCCTTCCATCGCTTCCTTCGCGGCATCGCTCAAGCCATCGAGGGAGTCAATAGCATAGATGCCAACCGCGTCATTGTCCAGCTTGTCCAAGTGTTCAAGGAAAAGGGAAACGTGGGCGTCCATATCTTCGACGGTGGCGGAGTCCTGAACCTTCTTGCTGCCGAGGCGGAGGTAGCCATCGCTGTCAATCGGACGAATGTTCACGCCGTAAAGCGCTTCGGTATTGAAGGTGTCGCCACTTTCGCAGTCATCCGAGAACCAGGCGAACTTGTCCGGGTCGCCGTGGTTGGCGTGGTAGTTTGCCGCGATGATTTCGTTTTTCAGGAAAGACTTGCCGGAAGATTTATCGCCAGCAAGATTGAGGATTGCGCCATAAGGCAGGCCCATCACGCCTTTGTCCCCGCCAACGAGAAGGTTGAAGAGGTCGGACCCCATACTCATATAGGGGACCTTTTTTACAGTTTCTTTAGCCATAAAGAAGTTCCTTAATTGTTTTAGAGATTCATTCATTTGATTTGATAAGGGGAAAGGGAATAAAAAGGCCGCCCGCACGGAGGCGGGCAGGCCCAGCTTTTACCGAAAGGTTAGAACGTCGGTTCAGGGTAACCGGTTTCAGCGGGCGCCTGATTGGCGGGCTGTGCGGCTGCCTGCGATACGGGCTGGCCGTGAGGAACCTGTGCGCCGGCGCTGCCATACGGATTGGCGGCAACGGGTGCGCCTGCTGCCGGGGCACCGTAAGGATTGGCGTTCGGGGCGGGCGTATTCTGCGCAGGCGCCTGATACTGCGGCTGTGCCTG
>Ga0247610_10000950_pt1 | contig 37843 bp, 53 predicted proteins | sample 174DNAGHGhighgp2_FD_193483 | JGI IMG/M metagenome (GOLD analysis project Ga0247610, IMG submission 193483) | Sheep rumen microbial communities from Palmerston North, Manawatu-Wanganui, New Zealand - 1742 DNA GHGhigh gp2 | ecosystem: Host-associated > Mammals > Digestive system > Stomach > Rumen...
TGAAGGCAAGATGACGGTCGACGAGTTCTTGGACAAGTGGCTCGCCATCATCCGTTCGAAGACGGTCGGCAAGTTCGATGGCTATAAGCTTATCGACTTGTGTCTGGATATGCAAGATTCGAGAGATGTTTACCAATACCTCGGCTGTCGCAATGCGGATAAGTATACCGACGAGGATATCCGGGAGTTCTTCCGCCGTTGCTGGTATAAATAATCAAGGCTATGTCTACCCAAAACGAGGACTTTAAACCTATGATGAATGCAAGTATAAATACTACCGTAGCGGATTTGGTTGCACGTACAACTAATTACAGCACATATATAGATTTCGAAACCCGCCGCTACATTGTCGGATATGTCCCTGATGTAAAGAGCAGGGCATTTCTTGACTTGTCTGGGTTTGAACTTGTCGATGATACCATCGCATATCCGTTAATGAAACTTAACAGCGCGGGATGTATCACATCAGGTTCATGTGCGGGCCATTTTCCTGACCGCAATCCGTACATTTCATTCCAGAAAATGACCCCCAACGTCCAAAAACTTCTTGAAAATATACCGCATTCCACCTTGTATGCAGATTCTAATGGTATTGGATGGAGGTTCGAGGCAAATGTGGTCAATTCACTTGAGTGGATTGAAGTATTGTATCTGCTGAACAAGGCTACCGAGCCATTGGAAAACGAGTTCACTCGGTGGATGTTCCATAACGTGAAGTCTGATGGCAAAGTGTATACTCGCATAGGCATATGGCCGACCACGGCATCGACCGATACTCTCAAGTGAAAGTGATAAATTATGGATGCTAAACCGTATGCAGGATATATGGAACATACATTTGTGGTTTAACGGGGCTTCCAAAACGAGGACTTAAAACCCAGCAACACTTTGGGTGGACACAGCCATAATCAAAAGTGGCATAAAGAACACCTCTTTGCTATATTTGCAGAGAGGTTTTTTATGTATAGTAACTGTTTAAGCGGCGTATGCTATTGCGGCGAGGATGAATACGACCACGAGGCTTGGCGAATCAAGCACCGTATCGAGATGTTCCGCAGCATACCCGGCATCTACCTTGAACTCAAGCTGGACGAGAACGGCAAGTTCGACAAGCGAGACCTTGACCGCGCATTTGGCCGTCCAATCGACGAAATCCGCAAGGAGGAGGCCATCCGCAAGGAAAACGAGAAAGCTGTCGACGAGTGGGTCGGACCGACCGCAAACGACATTATTCTCGACTGTCTCAACTTGCTGCAGAAAGTCCGTACTGAGAATATAAAGAAGTTGCACTCGCATCTGCACGGTAGAGAGGAAGAACGCATCAAGAAGGAATATGTCGCCGCAATCGACCGTATGGCTATGAAGTTCAGATGTCCGGCTAAAATCGCGGTAAAGCTTAACCGTGTCGGCAGAACCGAAATACAGAACGATTGGTGGTGGGTTATTATGGTTCCAATGAAGGATATGCTGGAAGCCGCCAAGATCAAGTTCGACGGCGAGAAGTTCACCGTGGACGGCAAGGATATCCCAGTAAGCGAATTCCTGGGTCCAGACCCCTACGCGAACCCTGAAGAATCCAAGAAAAAGGAACCTACCCCTTGCAAGAAGCCGTTCGGCCTCTACGCTATCCGCAGGGACAAGCGGAATCCGGAATACTGGTTCGACGAAGTCCTTCTCCACGCGTTTGACACGGAGGCGCACGCGCTTGAATACAAGGGTCGCATCCTCGAAGGTACGACCTACGTGAGGAACATCGGCGGCAAGCCGTTCAAGTTCGAATCTTCGCCGCGCATTACCAAGTACGACAACATTCTGGAGAAGTACCCGGAAATGGTCGTTATGCCGATTAACCACACGAAGAAATGCTAGGAGCTAGGAACTATGGAAACTCATATGACCAGAACCGAATACCGCCAGCTTCTCGCGGAAATGGCAAACCACGCCGACGCAATGGACAATATAGCCAAGAAGCTGCTTGACCTTGTGACAATCGACCGCCGCTTCATCAAGACCTACAAGGGTTCCTATCAGATGGACGAGGGACAGCCGGTTCCCAAGTGGGAAGTCATAGCAAACACTTGCATCTGGGGAGATACAAGAACACTTTGCGACGCCATCCATCGGCTTATAGATAACCAGAAGAGCGAGGTGGACGAGTTCGAGGAGCAGAAATGAGTATCATCAACAAAGTATGGATCGATAATCCTAAAAAGAATTGTTTGGCTTGCGGCGCGTGCGAATGCTCTGCCGACCAAGTGTTCCGTGTCAACGACGATATGGCCGAGGTTATCTTGACGGAGTTTGACGGCACTTATGACAGCGGTATCGAGGAAGCAGCCGAAGGCTGTCCGGGCGATTGTATCAAGTATACTCACGGTGAACCGCTCAATAAGCCTATAACCAAGGTCTGGATCGACCACAAAGTCCGTAACGAGAAGATTTGCGGCGAATGCGGAATGTGCAGCGACAAGTGCAAGGATATGTTCCGGTCCGAACCAGACGTAAGCAAATACTTGCATACCGAAGTGCGCGAGGACTTTGTCCGTGTTATGCGCGAGAACGGATTCGAGAAGTTCGACAAGGAGATCCGCGAAATCGCCGAGAACTGTCCGCAGCACGCAATCAAGTTCAGCACTTCTACCGAGTTCAAGCCGCCGATGTCGTTCGAGATGGCAATCGAGATTGTCCACGAGATGTTCCCTAAAGAATGCATCTTCACGAGCCGTATAGGCAAGGGTCTGGGCTGTCTCGAAAAGGCGTTCGGCCTCGCCTCCGTATTGAGCTATTGCGGCGTTCTCTGGCGTCCTATGACCGAGAAGCAGCGCATCAAGTACGAACGGAGACAGAGTTGCAGTTTCGACCTGATGTTCGACCATAGCGGCTTCTCCTACACTATGTACACCAAGAACCTTATGGGCGAACCAGTCAAGGCTCGCTCGTCGAAGGCCGACTACTACAAGGTTACGGTCGAGTCTTTCCGGAAGTTCCTGAAGGAACAGCTCGAAATGGTAAAAATGCTTAAATAGTCATAGGAGACTTTATGAAACGTGAAGAAGGTGTAAATACCTTTCAAATTAAGGGTGGTTACACCTGATACTAGGATGCAAGCGTCGCCGTCTTAGGTGTAAATACCTTTCAAATTAAGGGTGGTTACACCGTCAATGCGAACGCAACGAGCGTCTATACGGGTGTAAATACCTTTCAAATTAAGGGTGGTTACACCAACAAGATAGAGCACCTGCCTTGGTGAAATTGCGCTTCAAATTAAATACAATTTCCCCGACAAGATAAAACGCGTCCCTTGTGTAGCGTACATCCAAATTAACGGACGTTACACCATTAGCATCGCGAGCTATTTCTTCTTTGTCTTCTTCTGGAAGATCTTCTGCAGAATGTTGTGAGCGGCGTTCTCGTCGGCATTCTGTTCGGTGCCGTGAGCTGTGCAGTTCGGGTTTCCGCAGATAAAGATTCTGCCATCACGGAAGTTGATGTTTTTCTCGGCACAGACTTCCTTGGTATAGGAAGCGGACTTCTTTGCGATACGCTTCGTATCGTTGCATACGTGGCAAATCTGCGATGTGTGCTTCGGATCGACCGTCGTCATAAGCTTACCGAGCTTGGCGCAGCGAGATTCGATATAAGTCCTGATGCCGCTGATTCTGAGCATCTTCTTGAGATAGCCGTCCACACGGTCTTGGATAACCTGGCGGCAGAAGCGTTCGGTCGGCTTGGCAAGAACCAAGGTCGTATCGTCTTTCTTGACCACCTTGTCAACTGTCCAGTATTCCGTGCTTTCAACGTTGACCTGAATCGTCGGGTCCTTGCACTTGAAAGTAATCGTGTTTTTCTGACGGTCGGAGGTGAGCTTTCCACCTACCATACCCCAATCCTTCATAGCGGTGCGGTAGAGGCTTACAACGTGGCTGTCGTTACGGATTTCGTTGAGGTTGATGTTTTCCATAACGTAGAACTGGCTACGCTGGTCCGGAATGTTGTTAATCAGTTCCAGAGTGATAAGCTGCTGGATAGTCTGTTCGAGGTTGTCGGTCAACTGGTTGATAGTGTGTTGCAGCTCGCGACCGAGTTCGGATTCGCTGAACTTGTCGACATTGATATCGTGCGTCTTGTCCCACTTGGACTGTTCGACATAGCGTCTCAGTACGTAGGTCTGGATAAGGCGGATGTCGTTACGGACAGTTCTGGTCATACGGATGACCGAACGCTGGCCTTCGTTGAAGTCCTTGTCCAGCAACCAAGTAAAGAAGGTATGCAGATAGTCCGGGGACGGGTGCCAGTTGTGCTTGTCGGCGTCGTGGTTTCCTTCGCGCACACCCACGAGGAGAACGGACGCGGCGGTACGGTTCTTGTCCTTTGCGTGGTTGACCAGATAGTTGATTTCGCGGACGAGTCGGGTCGGCGCGTTTTCGCTGAAGATGATGTTGTCCGGACGCTGTTCCTTGAATTTGGCAAGCCAATACGTAAAGTCAACGTAGTTTCCCTTCTTGGGAATTTCGGACAGTTTCAGCGTAGTGTTGATCAAGTAGTTGGCCAAGTTGATGTCGCAGCCGATTCCGTGCTCTGCGAATACGTCTGCGTTGAACTCTACTTCGCAGCTCGGAACCGTCACTGCGATATTGCAGATTGGGTTATGCTTTGCCATCGCGTGGCAGCTATCGGGGAGGCACATATCCTCTGACGGAGCGTCCGGGAACCAGATGTTAATCTGGGGTGTTCCGCTGATTGATTCCTTGAGGTTTTCTGGATAATAGTTTTCCGTGTGTCCGGAACGTGTGCGGATACGGAGTTTGACGTTCTTGCTGCCTTCACGAGACGGAAGCGCGGTCAGCTTTACGGACGTGTCGTAATAGCGGCTATAGTCAGTGTGATCAACGTCGATGTCGGACATCGGACATTTCATAAGGGTGTAGTGTTCGCAGTCGGGGAAATGGTCGATAACTTCTTTCTTGAACAGTTCGAGTGCATTGGAATATGCCAAGTTGAACTGCTTGATGTTGGTCGGTTCCGGAACCTTGGCTCTGATGTCGACAAGCTTGTACGTGAAGTGACACTTCCATTCTTTCGGAAGGGTCGGCTTGCCGCCGTTGGCAAGCGCGGTCAGCTGTACACCAATATACATCATCTGTTTTTTAAGTATTTCGGACTCTACATCGTTTTCCCCCATCTTCTCGGCGACTTCTTTGCAGCATTTCTCCCAAGAGCGGTCGTGTCCGCCTTTGAATTTGTTGCACTTGCGGTTGACATAGTTTTTAAGCACCGAGTCGATACTGTTATAAAGCACTTCGTTCACGTAGTAGACCGGGACGGTCACCTTCTCGCCACAAAGCTTAGTGAGGCGGTCTTCTATCTTCTTGATGATGTCTACGGTCGTGATTCCGAGCAGATTTGTCTTCTTGTTGAAGATTTCGCGGCACGGATATGTGTTGATGGAAATGTTGACCGGATTTTTCTTGTAGGTGACTTCGACCCTGACCTTGTTTCCGGGGTTCTGGGGGTCGTCAACAGTACCGCCGAGAAAATCGTGGCCGCCGAACAGCTCGAACAGCGTCATAGCGCGGATATTGTCGTTCACCTTGAACTTCAGCACCGTGAAGAAGTCCTTCTTCAAGAGTTCCAAGATTTCACCGATTGCGGATCGCGTTTCGGAATGGACTTTTCGCAGAAATTCTACGTCGGCCAACGACTCGAACGCTCCGGGGAACTTCTTGGTATACACTTGTTTAATCGGTTCCTGTTCGTTGGTTTTCTTGTTGAGCTTTGTTGTGTGGACGACAATAGATGATGTTTGCTGCATATATTTCTCCATTGATTTTTCGAGAAATATAACATAAATCTCCGATGTTGTCAATACATCGGAGAGAAAATTTTAAGTTTCTATTTTAGAAAAGTGGCAATTTTCTATTGTAGAAGGCGATGTCCACCCAAAATGTTGTTTTGATGTGTTTTATGGCTGCTAATTGAACCAGATACGCCTATTGTTAAATATAGCACATAAATTCACTCATGTCAACATCAGCAACACGTTAGGTGGACATAGCCTTGTAGAACTAGCCGGTGACGGACACTTTTGCGTGTTTGATGACCTTTCCGTTGACCTTGTAGCCTTTCTGTATAACCTCAGCAACATAGCCGTCGGGAAGCTTGGACGAACGTGTACGAGCGATCGCCTCGTGTTCTTCCGGGTTGAACTCGGCGTGGTGTTCGGGTGAATACTGTTCCAGACCGTAGTCTTCCAGTATCTTCTTGAACTTGCCGAAAATCTTGTGGATTCCGTCGGCGAACACGACGGCACTCTTGCCCCAAGTGCTTCCGTAGAAGGCTCGGTCTAGGTCGTCGTAAATCTCGGTCAAGCTGGTAAGAAGCTTAGTGTTTGCATTCTTTTCGAGTTCGGCCTTTTCCTTCGCGGCGTGTCTGCGGATGTTTTCGATGTCGGCCAGCAGCTGGGTGTTGGTCTTGTTTCCGCCGACCAGCTCGGACGAGTCGAAGTGGATCGAATTGTTGACGAAGTCACGGGCGGTTGCCGACGTGAACACCTTCAAGAACTCGTGGATCTGCATCTTCAGGTACTTCTCGCCGTCGATGGTAACGGTGTTGTGCTTGAACCATCTGTTCGCGTCTTCGATGTTATAGGCATCGCTACGACCGGGGTACACTACGAGCTGGTAGTATCTCACGACGCAAGACAAGGTGTTCTCGTTCGGTTTCACATAGACGTGGTCGTTCATATTGATGCTAGTGAACTGCATTAGGCTTCCTCCAATGCTATGGACATCTGGATGGTTACGTCACGACATTCGTCGTCACGCTCGACAAATTTAAGCTCGCTGGAGCGAGAGTTGATTTCGTATCTGCTGTGGTTGTAGGTTGTTCCGACGCGGTCTGCGCCGTCCGGGACAGATACTCCGTCCTCGACAGATTCGAGGGTAATCGAGTAGTCGTCCGGGATGCCTTCGAGAGCCTTGCGGAGTTCACCTACGTTCATTTTTTCGATGTACATTTCTTCTCCTTCGGTACTGGAGCCAGCGCGGCTTCCAAGATGGGTAGCTGTTCCTTGATGGAGTGCAATACGATGGCGAGTTCGTCCTCCGACTTGCGCTGCCTATCCAGAACGCGTGTGGCCTCGTCGGTCCACTTGATATGGTTCTTCTCGCACTCAAGACGTATTTCGCTCATCCGATTTACGGACTGTACGATTGCCTCCTCGTGCTTGATGGCTTTCTGTACCATATCGTAGAACCACTTGAGGTCTCCCTTGGATATCTTGGGCTTACGGTCGAGAGCCGCCTTGTGCTTCGCCTTGAGTTCCTTGATTTCCAGCTTGTTGCGTTGCTCCATCTGACGCTGGATGATGCTGATCGCGTTCTGTTCGATTCCGATACGTTCGCAATGGAACAGATTCAAGTCACGGTCGAAACCGTAGTTTACACCGGCTGGCGCGTCTCGCTCGTCCATAAAGTATACCTCTTGTGGACTATGCGGGTTGGTTATACGACCGTTCTTACGCTTGATAGTCACTTCAAGGTTGCTGTCGGTCTCTGGTACGAAGTAGTAAGGCGGACGCATCCGTCACCTCACTTGTCGCACCAGTACGGATTGTCGCAACCTTCTTCAGGTTCCGGACACTTCCAGAAATCATTGGATTCGCAAGAAGCCGACAGAAGCGGCTGCTCTGATCCCATATCCATAATGTCCATCTGCGGTTTAGTGTACTTTTTCTTCATCTTCTACCTTTATGGTTATGTGTTTACCGGTGAGGCGAGATATGTAGTCATCTACGCTCACCGAACTCCTTGTTTTCATATCAAATACCGTCTCGGCGCAGTCGAGTATAGGGAGCATCAACGAATGGGTCACTACGATGATGTCCGCGCAATAGACGATGGGGATTTTGTGCAGAACCTTCAGGAACGCCATTTGCGCGTTCAAGTCCATACCCTCGTCGACCTCGTCAAAGCAGATCAGAGCGACACAGCAGTTCTCTGTGTCGCCGGAATTCTTCAGTCTATCCATAACCGTCTGGTACACGTCCGGCGTCAGTTCATCTTTAACGAGCTGCATAAACTGGCCGAGCATAGCGGCGGCCTTCTGACCCTTGCTCATTTTCTGAGCCGCCATACCGCCGTAGCCTACAAACGCACCGGCTGAACCGGAGTTTACGAAGTTCGTCGGGTCGTCGCTGATTGCGTCAAGGAAGAACATCTTTTCGTACTTGTCGATACCGTCCACGGTTGCGATGTCGGAAGTGCCTTCGATGTCGCTGTCCTGAGCGTACAAGCCGTCGCGGAGCTTGTTCAACACGTCCTTGAGGCTGTCCTTTTGCTTGCGGAACAGCTTCAATATGGTAGACTTGCCGGAACGGTTGTCGCCGACAATCCAGTTGATCTTGAAGGGTTCGACCGGGAAGTCAATCTCGTCGTCCTTCTTGAATACGCGGAAATCTTTGTTGAACTTGATATGCATTAGAAACCGTTGATTATAACCTCTTTTTAAGAAATATAGCAATTACAACATTAGTTTGCTATATTGTCGGCAGCAACGAGGTCAAAATGATTCAATTAACACCGCAGAAGACCACAGTGTTCATATCTGGTTCGGCCAAGATCAAGAAACTCAACGAGGAGGCCACCAAGTGCCTCGACGAGCTGATGAAGCGAGATGTCCGTGTAATCGTGGGGGATTGCTACGGCGTGGACATCCTTGCACAGAAATACCTGAAGAAGAACGGTTTCACCGATGTGACGGTATATACCTCAACGGAGACACCCAGACGCTGCGAGTTCCCGAACTTTGTCTCTATGTGGAAGCAGTCCGAGGGGAAGCAAGGCGAGGAGTTCTATCAAGTTAAGGACAAGGAGATGTGCAACGTGTGCGACGAGGCTATCGCCATCTGGAACGGCGAGTCGTACGGGGTCAAGTGCAACGTCGAACGCCTGAAGGCTATGAACAAGCCGACTACGGTTATCATTGACCAGACTTGGTTGCCAAAACAAGGAGAATAATATGAAGAAACTTCTTATTGCTATGGCGGTTCTCGCCACGGCTGCTTTTGCCGACGTGAAGCTCGACTTCTTGATCTCGGTGAACCGACTCGGATGCACGTTGACCCAGTGGGTCGAGAACGACTTTGTCGGCGGTACAAAGTGGAGGGAGTACGGACGGTTCGTCTGCAAGGACGAGATTCGCGCACCGGCTAGGATGGTCGGTCTCAAGCTTCTTTACGCTGACCAGAATCTCAAGGAAGAGTGGGTATACACCTACGGACGCGAATGATGCACGTGCGGCCAGTGATTGCGGCCATTACCGATAATTGCTATATTTCGTTAAAAACGAGGTAATGAATGGCTCACTATATGGTAGTTTCCAACAACCAGTACCCTTGGAAGGACATCCTCTCCGGGTGCTTTCTCCAGATTGTCGAGGCTGGAACCGCTATCGAGGCGGTGAACAAGGTAAAGCAGGGTATCGACTACATCCGCGCCTACGCGATAGGACAAGTACACCCACACGCAAACAGCTGCGACGGTGCCGGAATCGGCATTACGCCGTTCGCCCCGGTTCCAGATTTTCCAGACTTCGAGTTCGAGGTTATGGACAAGGAAAAGGGTGTCCACATTCGCAACTACGACTACATCCTCCGAGTACACAAGCTGTATGCTGACTACACCAAGCTGACGACCAAGCGACTGTTTGTAGTTGGGCTTGGTGTCGGCGGCCTTATGGAATGTCCCGAAACGAGTATAGATGCGCCGATTGAGGTTATAGAGGCTACGACCTACTACGAGGCCGTGGATATCTATAACGCAAAGTACAAGTGCTATTTCTTCTTCGGTCACGTTGCCGCCGAAATCGACGACAACTTCAAGCCGTACAACTTCCATCGTGACGCGAAAATGGGTGACGTTCTCGACGCTATGGAGAAGTACCGCAAGACCCATCAAGTCGTTCCGGTCCCGACCAGTGAGATGTTCGACTTGATGTGCCAAGGGTCTTCTGAAATGAAGCCAAACCAGACTGTTATCGACGGAGTTCCAATTGATGCGGTCTACAAGACCGTTGCCGAGGACTTGCTGAAGAAGATGAAGGCCAACGAAGAGGGGTTGGTCGGCGTCAAGTGCAAGGTAGAGCTGGACGACGGTCGCGTGGTCAACATCTTCGCGTCCGAGGATGACGACGTGGTCTGCGTACGCCGTTCCGACATCCAGAAGGCGATCAACGATTTGGACGAGGCCAGCAAGTAATGTATTTGGCGATGTCCACCCAAAATGTTGTTTTGATGTGTTTTATGGCTGCTAATTGAACCAGATACGCCTATTGTTAAATATAGCACATAAATCCACTTATGTCAACATCAGCAACACGTTAGGAGGACATAGCCATGTATTTCAATCGGAAAGACAAGAACGAAACGTATTTTGCGTCCGGTTCCGTGGATGGCTTCTGCAGCGAAGGCCACGAAGGCGATAATGCTCATATGTATTGCCATAAATCGGCGAGTTGGCACGACGTTCCACGGACTGAATTTCCGGAAAATGAACAAGAGTTCTTTAAGACAGACGAAAACGCGATTATCTTTACTTGCGAGAACTATCGTGGCGTTTCGTATGACGTGATAGTATTCCCGTTTGTCTATTGGGATCCGCGAGTTGGTGATTTATGGGAGCCGATGGTATTCTGTATGAATCCACCAATCAATGATACGTGGTCAAACATAAGGCTGTGCCGTTTCAAGCGGTATGTCTCCGGTACGGAGTACGAACAGATGGTCAAGGAATACAAGCCTTATGGGTGACGCTAAGCTTGCGGAAAAGTTCATAGAGCAGAAACTCGGTCACGACGCTGTGGCCGAGTTTCGCGCCTATATGAAGGAAGCCCGGCGAGCAGAGAGGAAGAAACAAAGAGATCACGAATTGAATCTCAAAAATCCGCACATAATCGAATTGAAAGTCGTCGTGGACTATATGTATGGCGGTGATTTTGTGTTCGAATTGGGTGACGAGTATACGACATCGGAATCATTGCGCGAATATTTGAGAGAAGCCGTAGGGTTAGACATATCCGAGACGTATCAGAAAGGCTACTACAAGATTGAATCGACTTGCAAGTATTTCACGACGTGTTGCCACCGCCGATACTACCATCACATCAACTATACTCCGGATGACATCGTAAATGATATCTGGAAGGTCATACAAAATGGAACCGAAAAGGGAAACACCTATGTATGTCCGATGGGGTCATATCGCCACGATTATAAAGGCGTTCCCGAAATAAAATATCGCCACTTGTACAGCGGCGATGAAGTAAAGGCGTATTTGAAGCGTTGCTACTTTAGGGTATCGTCGCTCCATTTCTTTGTTCCTGAAGAATAGGTTCCTCCAGCTCGTCCAGCAGTTCCTTGCGTTCGGGCTTCTTGAGAAGCCGTTCCTTAGTCTGCTTAACTTCGTGACGGTATGCTGCGCGGCTGTTGTCCGATGGACCGGGCTTCGAACAGGTCATACGGATTGCGGAGTGCAAGTCCTCGATGTCGGCCTTGTACTGCTTGCCCAGTTCTGCCTGAACCTTCTTTTCTTGGTCGGACGGCAAGTTGTAGGTCTTGTCGTGAGCCTTCAGATAACGGCGGAGCTGTTTCTCTCTACGATCTTGCTTAGTGTTGTACATTATCAACCTCAACTACTTCTATATAACCGGCAAGCAAGCCGTGGTTAAGTATAACTATCACCCAGTCGCCACTGTCGATAGTGTCCAGCAGCGACTTGCTGTCCTTCAGCACGCCTAGGTCGTTAATGCTTTTCAACTGGCGGCCTTCCGGGACGACCTTTACCGGCGTGTTCAAAGACTTCATACCGAGCTTCAAATCGTGCAAGTCGTCCGTGTGGCAAGCAATCACTTGTACGTGCTTCAGGAACGTGCCGGTGCTTTTGATGCAATACCGGGCGCATAGGATATGTCTGACGCCGTCGACGAAGTAGTCGCGCAGTATGTCCTTCTTGTCGGTCGGACCGTAGCCATAATAGTGCTGGAAGGCAGTCTCGTGGCTGGAGTAGGTCAGCTGCACCTGATACAGTTTCGGCTTGTCCGGGTCGAGTTTCTTTTGGTCCATACGGTCAATAGTCTGGAATACCAGTAGAGCGATTATCCACCAGAGAATCTGCGAGACAATCATCCAGCTTGTGTCCACGTTATAGTGTAACCAGTCCTCCAAGATGATAGATATTCCGAACGGCGCGAAGAATATCGCGATGAACAGAAGGCATCCGCCAACAGTGATAGCCACTGTGGGGATCGCCTTGAGAACGGACTTCAAGTCGAATAGTACGGTGAGGTAGAGTTCTTTGATGAATTTAGCCATATTACTTCCAGAAACAGTAGAGACATTTATGGGCGCAGCGACCGGGTTTCCCACGGAGAATCTGCTTCTTCGCGATGCACATACAGCCTTTGCGTTGCGGAGTGTCCGGATTCTCGTATTCCTCGGTAGCTTGTCCTAGGATCTGTATATCCTTCATACTGGCACAGCCGCAGTGCTCTATGTAGTCGGCGTTCAAGTCTTGCTCGGCGCAGCACTCGAAGCTGAATGTGTCGGTATAGCCGCCCAGAATCTTCTCCAGACGGCGGAAGACCGCCGGAGGAGCCTTGAACGTGCGCCAGAGAGGCTTTATACGTCCATCGGCGTCCAGACGATCCAGAACGTGCGGATAGAGGTCAACGACGGACACGCGGCAGCGTACCTTCTCGCCTTTTTCCTTCAGGTAGTCGTGCCAGAGGTCGAGAACCTTGACCACGTTGTCCTGACAGTCCTTGTCGAAGAGGATGACCGGGTCCAGCCTCAAGACATAGTGGGAAAGGGGAAAGCCGCGCTCGACAAGGGTCACGAACTTCTTGAACTCGTATTCCGGCAATGCAACACCGGGTTCGAGGACGGTTCCGCCTTGACCGGTCACAGTATGGTGGAAAATTACGCGGTCTTGGACAACCAGCAGCTTCTCGGTCATCTCAAAGGAAAGTTCCTTGGAGATGATGATATTGGCCGCTAGGAGGCGCGTTTCCCAGTCTGGGTGGAAGCACGGGTCTGACGTTTCGGTTATGCCGATGTAGTTCATCCGTTAAACTCCTTGCTGTATTCCAGATACTTGTTGTACTGGTCTACGTAGTTGTTGAGGATTCCGAGGACGTAGTTCTCCTTTCTGTGGATATAACCGGGATAGTGTTCCTCGCACCAAGCCTCGTATGCTCCTATGCCTTGGCCGCCGTGGTATTCGTCCATAATCTTACGGGCGATGGCATTATCTTCTTCGCGGTGAGCTTTCCAGTATTTCTCCGAGAGCCTATTGAACGAGGTCGGGTACTTGCGCCACTTGACCTTGATTGGACCGCCGTCGGAATGCTCCTTGGCCTCGTCGAAGGTCATATACTCGCCGTCAAGCGTTATATAGCGGAGAGGAAGCGTGATGAATACGTTGACATCGTATACATCGTGTTCATCGCCTTTGAGGATGAACTTGTCGTAGCCGTAGATGTAGAAGTGCGCGTCCGGACGGATAGAGATGGTGGCCTTGAACGGCACCAGCTTCTGTCCTTTCTTCTTCATCATCGTGACCTTCTTTTCGTACAGTGCGCCAGCACCTTCATAGACGTGGTCTTCCGGGTATTCCTTAACCAAGTCTTCCTTCCCGACGAATGTCCGGAAATTGAACGTGCGCTTTTCAATCATATCGAGAATCTTCTCGGTGGCGGACTTGGAGAACTTATTGAAGACGCTGTGCTCGCCAATGGGTCCCTTGTCGTTGAACTTGATGCCGCGCCATTCGATGCCGTGCTCCTTGGCCACTCGGTCTTGTTCTGCCTCGACACGGAGCTGCGCGTCCTTGACGAACTGGTACATCTCGTCTATGTCGTAGAACTTGACACCGTAGAAGGAGTTGTTACGGTTGGGGTTGCGGACACATTCCTTTTTACGTCCGCCGTAGATGACGCGTTCGCTATAGTCGTCCTTTTCGTCGTTTGGTGTATAATGAATCCACAAGGCGATGTAAGGCTTGTTCTGCTCGTCGATACCGGCAAGCGCGGTGATGTCGCAAGTGTCCCACGTTTCCCTGCGGAAGTGCTGGTACAGCGGGTCGTAACGGATTGTTTCGATTTTGCGGTGCTCGATATCGTTCCTTGCCTCGTTGAACTTGTCGAAAAGTTCTTTGTTATTGTTAGCCCAGTCGACCAAGCGCATCGGGCGGCCTTGGTCTTTGGCGTTGACCCAATGGAGCCACTTGAGCATTTCTTTTTCGATATTCTCGACATTCCAGCCCCAAGGCAGCTCTCGTTCGCTCTCGCTGGTGTAAAGGTCGGCTGACGCATAGGAGGGGTTGTCCTTGTTGACCAAACGTAGGTGTTCTCCGTTCTCGAACTTCGCGTCATAACCCACGTTGACAAGATGCTTGTTGAACAGCACGGTAAACTGGAGACCTATGCCGTCGATGTCGCCGATATAGACGAGTTCGTGGGTTTCGTCGTCGTTCTTGCGGTATTTTTTGATGGTCAGGTTGCCGAAAAGCTGCTTGTACAGTTCTTGGTTGTACTCGAACGCCTCTTTGAGGGAGGCTATTACTTTCTGCGCCCTGAATAGCTTGTCTCCGGTGTATTCTTTCATATTTGACCTCTTTTAAGCAATTATAGCAATTCAAACTTATAATTTCTACTATGTTGGGTATGATAACCAAGATAGAACTACCAGAAGATATTTTTACGGACGCCGCTCGCCTGTTCGAGATAAAGGCGACCTTGCAGAACGGCATAGACGGTATGGACAAGTTCGACGATGAACGCCACGCCTTGCTCCAGTCACTCAAGAATCTCAAGACCCCGTCGGTCTCTGAGATCGAGCTTATCAAGGAAATCGAAGGGAAAGAGGCCGAATGGACTGCCGAGCACGACCGAAAGCAGACCGAGCTGTTCAACGAAGAGTGCGTACTGTACGAAAAGATTCGATGCGGAATCAGGAACGCCTTTGTAGGCCGTTACATAAAGTATGACTACGGCGAGATGGTTGCGTATACCTACATCAACAAGACCACGATGTACGAAGGCGGCAAGGTCACAGTTTCCGGACCCGCCGTGATTGTCAAGGACGATATCAAGCTCGAATGCCGCAACATAGAACATTCCTTGATACACCTCAACAATATCAAGCCCACGTTCATATCTGCCGGACTAAAGTACGACTTGCTGTATCAGATGCGCAACTTTGAGTTCTGCGAGCTGTCCGACATTACGGACGTGGTCAACGCGATAAAGAAGAAGCAAATGGACTTTTTCGACGGTGTTTTGTGCCACGCGAAACAGATGGAACACCTTCTGAAACCCGAAGACGAACCGTGCCATCCTGAATATTGGTGGTGATACCTATTGACAAGTCGGTTGCGTTTTGTTATATTTGGGTCAAAAGAGGACTACAATATGGCAAATGCGATCGACGAACTCGTAAGGGTAGGCGTTTTCAAATCCAAGGGTGAGGCTCGCCAGATGATTAAGAACGGCGGCGTCTCCATCATTCCGGCGTTCCACGAGAACGCCGTCCCGCCTTGTTTTATGGACAATTCCGTGGAATCCGAGGAAAAGATGTTCCCGGTCTACGACCGAGATTACCTCTTGGAAAGCCGTCTTGGACTGTACGGCCACGAAGACCAAGCCAAGATCTACACGCTTGCTGAAATCGCCTATTACGACGGCAAGACGATGCTCGCCGACGGTTCCACCATTCCGGCGCGTATCTGGGATAACCACGGCTGGAATCCGTTGCTGGCTCGTTTCCGCGAGAACCTGATGTACGGCAAGGGTAACGGAGTCCGTTTCGACTGCGGATGGATTATGACGTGGGACATCGAGAAGTACGGCAAGAATCCGTGGATCATTACCGAGAAGAACCTCGAATGCAAACCGCTCAAGGACGGCGACACGGTCAAGATCGGCAAGAAGCGCACCATCGTTATCGGAGAGGAGGCTTAGTATGTGCGAAGTAACTGAAAAGATATCCGACCGCAACGAAAAGGCTATAACGCTCGGAAATGTACAAGGTCTAGTTGAATCCTTGGCGAACAACCTCAACGACCCAGTCTTTGTCGCCCAGTCAAAAGAACAGAACCGCCGCGACAAGCTGGAGAACTTGGGCATTTACGTCAACATCAAGCACAAGCTGCAAGCTCTACAAGTGCTTTTCGACGAACGGACTCGTACAATGACTCTCGAACAGCTCCGTGACGAGCTGTGGGAATCCCAGACTAAGTTCGAGAAGAAGGTTCTTGGTGATGATTAACCGTAGGATTCTGGTCGTGCGTGATTTCGAGCAACGACGACCAAGCCTCGCACACTTCGTTTAACGACAAACAACCCTCGTATATCATTACACCGGGGCATATCTCGTCCAGAGCGTGTACAAGGGTATCTGGGTGGTTGTCGATGATTTCGTGGATCCAAGGAATGCATTTGTCCCCCATATCGACAATGGCCTTAAAATGGGCGTTCTCGAAGTCCTGAGTAGCACTGAACGCCGTATCGCATTTCCAACGATACAGCTCGTCTTGGAACTTGCCGCGACCGTTGTTATACTCGGTCGTCATTTTGTCTAGGTATTGATTAACCAGACCGGGGTTCGTTTTCCCTTCGCAAGCTCTCATAACGAAACAAAGAAGCTGTTTCTTGGCGGTGGCCTTTTCCTCGTCTGACCCGGTTGCCATCTTTTCAATCAGTTCGCGATGCGATGTCCACAGAACGTACATCTGCTTGCTCATATCTGGCATATCGTTCGTAAGACCGACCGTCTTGATGACAGCCTCTGCGGTCTGCCCGGTCTGCGAGATAAGCGTCGCGACCTTCTTGCCGATTTTCGCGTTGATGATGTTGTCCTTAATCAAGTCGAAGACGTGGAGCATTTTCTGTATGCGTTCCTTGTACTCGGCCACGTCGGCCTTGAGAAGTTCGTTCTCTTTGGTCAGATTTGCTACTTGAGTTTCGCTTTTCTGTAGCTGGATGTCGTCAAATAAGCTCATTAGTTCACCTTTGTTTCTGTAAAATATAGCAATTCCGCATAATTTTTCCATTATTTTTAATTTTAGTATTGACATTTTCGGTTAACTTTCTTATATTTGTGCAAAAGAGGTACAGAATGTCTACTTGTCACAAACCGAAACCGCATAAGACCAAGATTCAGATGCACACCAAGGCCGCAAAGCTCACCGATAAGTCGAGCTTCGCCGAGGTACAGGAAGCCATCGCCGACGTAAAGGAACATATCGAATGGTGGCACAACCAAGATACCGACCCCATCGAAGGCGACTGGACTAAGGACTGGTGCGGATGCCGCTACTTGCTCATTATGCGTGACGGCTCTTTCCGTACGGCAATCGGTTCCATCGACGAGGCGATGTCCGGCGATATGATGTCGTGGCTCGACTACTTTGACGGCAAGGACATCGGCGACTCCGTAGACCAGTCCCAGATCAATATGTGGCTCCGTCTCGCCGACAACGACCGCTATGATGTCGAATTCGACGGCAAGCAGATTGGGGGATAGTAATGTCTATCACGGAACAGTTCAAGAAAATCGAAAAGCGGTATCTCAAGCCTATCGGCACCGCCACGACGAAGGCACGAAAAGCTAATGAACGTGCCAAGAAAGCGTATTCCGAACTGGAAAGCGCGAAAACGCTCGTTTTCGGTCTGAATGTCAAGAAATACAAAGAAAAGCTTGCTGCGGCTACCGAGATTATCGAAACCGAAGTCAATACTATCCAGTGTCCGGATAAGTATGACCAAGCTCGTGTCGATGAACTCCGCAAGGAATTGGCGTTCGCCTCGTTGAACGACCCCGACAAGAACCTTGCCGTCCTCAAGGCTCTGCGCGAACTGCAGCTCATTGTTACGAAGTGGCCGTTCATTAACCGTGTCGCCAAGCTGCTTAATGAATGGACCGGACGTAAGTATGACATCGAGATGTCGGAAGGCAATGATAAACGGACATATGCGTCATACCTTGTCGATAACCGTGGCAGCAAGTTAATGATGTTCGGCAATTATCGTTACGAATATATCAAGCCCGGTGCCGCCTCGTATGACCGAAGTTTTTCCTATGCGAACTTCAGAACTCGCGTATGCAGTGACCACGTCATGATCAGTGGTGTTCCGGTAAGGTTCGTGGAGTTCTGGGAATTGAACTGTCTCGCGACGAAAATCGAACCCACATATTTGGTCGGCGAAGACGAACCGAACCGCAATGACGACCGTTTCCAGTTAAAAAACGTCGTACCTTCGCGAAACGCATATTGTGCATCATTGCGGCAAATGGGCAGTGTAGACGCGATTCCGATGTGGCGTAGCGATTCGATTCTTAAATTCAAGGTAAGTGATGCTGATTTCGCGGCCTACATTATGGCACAGCATCTCAATATCTTTACCTTTGCCGACATTTTCAAGAATTTCTTCAGGTTCAACGAAAATTGCAAGCGGTATATCTTGAGTGAACTAAGCGATCAAGTTAAGATGATGGAACGGTGCCTGTTCAACTCGTGCAAGAATATCAAGCTTGACCGTGACAAGATGGAAGTCAGCTGGACCGATGCTGTCGACGAAAATATGATGTTCGACCCGGACACTTGCGAAATGGTTCATACGTCGCTCGAAATCCACACGATGTCGGTGGCTCGCGCCCATATCGACTCGCTCTGTGAATACGTCGCAAACCATAAGCCCGACGTGGTTACAAAGTATGGCCAAGTTACGCTCACGCTCAGATATGCTGGAGGCTGGAGTAGAGATACCGAACATCTCTGCGACAAGAAGCTCAAGAGCATATCCAAGGACTTCTTGCCGAAGTCTCTTGCCAAGCTGATCGATATCGTACCCCCTAACCTTGACCGTGTCGGCGAAAGCCTTAGCTTGTATGACGACCGCAAATATCCTCGTTACGACTTCACCGCGTTGCTCAAGGTTCCGAAAAGCGAGTTCTATGCGAAGTTCAAGAGCTTTTCCAACGACGAAGACCAGTATTATCCGAAGTTCAAAATTGAAGACACTGAACTCAAGAAGATCTACTTCGACAAGGAAGACCTGAACGAAAGTTGATTCAGCTCACAGCCAGTCCGGACGGTTCTGACAAATGGTTACGAAAAGACTATTTTGTATAAGGTAGAACAAAGGAATGACTGATGAACGAATCAATGGTGATATTGCTGGCTGCACAACACGCCGGTGACGGACCAGCGGGGGTATATAGCGCGTTGGCTCCGGGGTTTGTAGCCGGTATTGCCGTAGTCGGACTGATAGTGCTGGTCGGAATCCTCAAGTTCATCTTCGGCGGTCCGGCCGACCCTCCACAAGACTTTTACTATCCACCCGCATTCTATGATGGTCAGGACCAACCGGACTATCAAAGGAAAAAAGCTGATGACAGCAAAGAAACTAAATCTTGACATATTCAAGGATTCGGAAATCGAACACGACAAGACATTTATCGACAAGGATGTCTTCGTGTTCAGTTGTGAAGACCCGAAACGGCACACGGTTGTCTCGTATAGTGCGTTGACGCAACACGGCGAATACTTTATTCCGGTTGCCGATGGACCCGAAGTCCAGTCGTTCTTGGACGGTTCTTGCTTTATCCTTGAGAATAAGGGTAAGGTTGTCGCCATCGGTAAAGGCCATCGCTACCTTAAAGTGGACGGCAAGAATATCATTACACACAGCATCCGCAAACGCTACGAACGGATATCCAAAACTAAGGAATTTAAGGATGCCTATGTAAACAAGTCGATTGGTGAGACAATCAAGGTTGACGAACCCGCTCAGCCAGCCATCGTGATCCACAATGATCTCGACCCGGTCACGAAACTGTACGACCCGAACGGCAAGCTTATCGGTAAGATTCGTAACAATGCAGCTTGGCTGGACGTTCGCGCCCAGATTCATACAAAACAGCTTGAAGGCTATTATGTAATGTTTAAAGGCGTGAAAATAATCATATCCAAAATGGGTGGAGTTAAACACGTTCCATCCGGATTCTATGATTCGTGCGATGCTAGTTTGGATATATTGCTGGATTTAAATTGATCCACGGTCAAGCGGATTCTTCTTTTTAAAGTCGGCCTTGGTAGCCGACTTTTTCTTTTCATCGATGAAGAACAGAACAAAATACACAAGCGTGAGAACTTGTGTAAGTATGATGAAAATGCCTTCCAGATATTCTTTAACCGGCAGATCCATCGCTCTGTTCCTTGTCGTATTTCTCGCAGATTGCTATCTGGGTAGCCATAACCGCGTCGCTGAGGTCGTTTAACCCGGTAGACTTGTCTCCGGCTCTGGTCAGCACTTGGACTGGACGGTAGGGAACCGCGTCAAAATACATAGGATCAATCGGCTTCTCCTCGTTTTGGCACTGGTGCCACGGCGAGTGATACCACGCCACGACCTTGGCCTCGTTTGCCGACCTCGCCCTGACTGTAACGAATGCGTCCCTGTTTGCAATATAGTCGAAGTATTTCACGGTCCAGAGGACATAGTCCGGGTCGTCGAAATAGGAGATGCTGATTTCGCCGCTACCGGCATTATAGGTGGCCGCGTAGGAGATGTTCGCATCCACATTGATTTCGATCATACGGTTGGAATAGCGTTCGAGCTGCAGCTCCTTTCGACCGAGACAGCCCATATAGCAGATTCCATCCTTGTGGACGCTGATAAGCAGTCTGTTGTCTGCTGAAATCTCGCCTTCTACATAGATGCCGCCGTCAATAACACCGTAGGTGTGCCAGTAGAGCTTGAAGTCCTTCTTTGTGAGCGCATATTCCTCGCCGAAGATCCAGTGCGGAGCGTTCACAGTTTCCTTCAACCACGGGTGCTTTTCGGAAGGCTTGTAGCCGCTTGGTGCCGTGAACTGGAAAATCTCGTTACGGCAGAGCTTCTTCATCGACTTGTACTCGGTTTCGTCATCAATCATTGTGGTCTCCTTTCAGACGGTCGTCCAGTTCTTGACAGAGCTTGGATTCCTTGAGTTTCTTCACATAGTCGTCGCTGACTACCTCCACGCGGTCGAGGAACCCTTCGTCGAAGTCCACCTTGACAACGTCGCCTTGGGAGATACGGATAACCGGATAGACCGCCATATAGGTATCGTTCCTGCCGCTTTCGAGGTAGTACACGATGGAGCCTTTCGTCTCAAGCAATGCGATTCCGTTCTCGGCACTGGAAATACCGGTTACGTAGAACACGACTTTGTCCACGACTTCGCCGAAGCCGAGGTCGATCGGAGCTTCCAGACGGAGCTTAACCCACTTCTTCATAAAGTGCGAGGAGTAGTAGTCGAACCACTTGTTGTAGAGCTTGGGCAGCGCGAACTCGTAAATGTTGTCGATAACCTCTTTGGCGAGGTCGTAAATCTCTTGGAGCCGTTCCAAGTTGTCGCACTGGCCAGAACGGAGCGTGTTCTTGATGTAGGCGGTGACATCCTTGGACTTGGCTACATAATCAGCAATCTTTTCTGTACTCTTCATATGCCAAATATAGCATCTGGTTGCGCCATCGTCAACGGATTGCTATATTTGGGCTATGGCTAGACAGATAACAGAATGGCGTGACGCGCCGTACATTTATGAAGACGGCTTGTACTATGACAAGAGAGGCGGAACGCCGTGCCGTACAATCGAGGAAGCGTACCGAGAACGCTACAAGAAAGAGATTATGGACGGTTCGATGCCGAAAGACCCATACTGTCAAGGCGGGTATCAGTATTTCGTCGACGCCGTCGCGCTGATGGCCTTGGTGGTAATCGCATTTTCAATTTTTATAGACCTTGTCAAATAGGAGCAATTATGGAAGCATCAAATGAGCTGATTAAGAAGTTGCTGGAGTACAACTTCATCAGGATAAACCACGAACCGTACAAGCGGTTCCAAAATGAGGAGCTGTTCAACGCATTGAAATACGCGAACAATCGCGAATCTGACGCTGAATCATTGTATCTCAAGCTCGACAAGGAACGAGCTGAGGTGGAAGCGTACAACTTTAATATTAAGAGAAAAGTCGAGTGTGCGCTGGATACTGTCGTCGAAGAAGCCAAGAAAATGTTCTTGAACCGTTGGGTTTCATATAACTTCAATGACAACTCGCTGTCTAGCTGCAATATGCGGTATATGTACGTTAAGAAGGTCTTCATTGACGACACGACCGATATCGAACACACGTCACATCACATTATGTTGGGTGGTCCTTCTGTCTACATATCAGATAGCCAGTATGCTGGCTCGGCAAAAGTCAAATATGAGGAGAACGAGTCCATCACGTTCCTTCCGGCGGTATATTACCGTGACGAAAAGGAAATCAAGGAACTGGTTAGGTATAGCCAACTCCATTACAGCACGGAAAATGCGTTCAATGAGCGAATTGATGCAATCATCGCTCGGTTAACAACAAATATCCGTGAATCTCGTAACCAATTACTCGACAAGGCGGTACCAGATGGCGAATAATCTCAAAGAATTACCAGAGAACCCAACTGCCACGGAGTTCGATGAAATCCGCAAGTGCTTTCATATCGTAATGAAGACGACAATGTGTCCCTTGCCGTCCTTCGTTATAAAGTACATTATCTGGTTGGAGAAATTGGTCAAGTCGAAGATTCAGAAGTCTTGACCGCGTGCGCGGTTATCTTGTAACCGTGGAGCGGATTGTGCTTCTCGTAGAAAGTGAACGATGCCTGATGCTTGGGCATCGTTTTCTGCATATCGTTCAGCTCGTCCTCTAGGCTCTTGAGTGTTTCGTCAGGTAGGAGTTGCCGAGTGCCTATACACTGTCCCGGATTGGAGCTGACCATCTCGTGGGTATGGGACAGTTCGTTCTGCCTACGGATAGCCGCCACTTGCGCCTCTGCCGGCCGGTCGAACGTGCCGAGTATGGTCACGTACTGGTCATAGAACTTCCTGAACCCAATCTCGCGGAGCATCTTCGCCGAAATGAGACGGTTATTCTTGATCACGCGGTGTCTGGTGCGGTACAAGTACAACTTGTCCTCGACGGCTTTCTGCACGTCGCGGCCAGTAACTCCGACGAACGCCTTGTTGTCGACCTTGATTTCGTACACGGTAAAGCTTGTGCGGACAAGCTTGAATCGGTAGCGGCGGAAGCCGAACTTATTCTTGCGGCCTTTTGACATAGATGAGCCTCTGGGTTGCCATTTCGACTTTTTGACAGTGGGCTTGTTCCATCAATTCGATAACTTGTCTGGCGGCCTCTTCTGAGAAGAACCAGATGCGGTCGGCGAAACTTCCCGGCCTAGGAGCCTTTATCGTTCGGAACGAAACCTTGTCTGCGATGTACTTTTCGTAGTCGCTTTTGTCAATATAGTAAAAATTGCAGAGGCACCAGAAATAATACCACTTGTTCCTGATGTATTCCGGCGTGAACACCTTCGCGCCGTCGATGTAGCACTGGCGGATCCGCCATTTCCAGTAAGACTTCGGTATCTTCTTGCCGAGCTTAACGGCTTTCTTCTGGCCGCTCGGCTGTTTGCTAAATGCCTCTGGTGGATTATCTATAGGATCCAGCATACTATTGGTGTCCTTTGCGCTTTATGCGTTGAGCCACGGCGTCCATCCATCGGTTGAACTGCGTACCGCAGTCCTCGATGAACTGAGCCAGCTCGAAGCCCATAGTTGTCATATAGCAGCCGTAGAATGTGAATACGACAGGGTCGTCAATCCTTGCGACCTTCTGCAGAAACAGTACCAAGCCGACCCCGACTGCGGAAACGACCGCTAGGTAGACGACAATGATAACCAGCCAAATCAAGCCTTTCGCACACTTACACATACTTACCTCTTGAAATGCCAGTGGAGACGGTGCCATTCCTTGCCGGTGATACCCTTGGGACAGTCCAGCCAGCCGAACATAATGCTGGCCGCGTCGGCGAAACGCTTCACCGCCTTCTCGATGCGGCGACGCACCTTGTAGGCTTGAATAGGCGTAGTCTGCTTGTTGGGGAAGCAGTGATGGATTCCGTTGTAGGTAAGGTCGAGCAGCTCGTAACGGTTAGTCCGTGAACCGACGAACTCGATTTTCGGGTCGCTGCCCATCGTCCAATGGCCGTCGACTAATTGAGGCTTGGTCGGCGTTACGTCATATAGGAACTGAGGCTTGACCTTGAACAGCTTCTTGATAAGGCATTCGCCGTCACGGTGCTGGTAATACTCTACCAAGAGGAAACCCCGCTTGGAGATGGTACACTCTCGCCAGTTGGAGGTATAGTATTTCGGGTCGTTCGGCGCGTACGGACCGTTGGAGATGTGCTTGAACCACTGTCCCTTCAGGTTGAGTGCCTTGAGCATATCGTCCAGCGACGGGAAACGCATCTTGACCTGATGTAGGAACACCCGGTCTTCTTTACTTAATCTTTTAGTCATATCCAAAATATAGCAATATGTAACCAAAAATGCTAATCGTAGAGATACCGCAAAGCGTGGCGGATTCCTTCCGGTCCTGCCAGATCCGGTCTAACAACTCGCATATCGAACAACGCTGGGAATGTACGGCGGTTCAGCGGTACTTTTGGAGGCTCCTTCCCCAGTTTCTCGTATCTGCGCATACGGCGTTTCCAGCGGGAAAGTTCCTTGCGACGCTTGATTTCGGCCTCCGACGGGTGCTTTCTGCGTAGACGGCCTACAATCTTCTGAAAGATGGCTTGTTCGCGGTCACGCTTCGCATCCTTGATCAAGTATTCCGGAATGCGGTAATCCGACACCTCGCGCAGCTCGTATCGAATCTGCGGACCGTCGTTCTCGCGCTCTTCGAGGTATTTGATGGCCTCTAGGTAGTCCTCCTTGGCTCGCATATAGCCAACGAACCAGCTTTCGGATAACACCGTGTTCTTGGTTCGACCGATGTGTCCGGTAGACCACTTTGCCTTGGGATAGACCTTGTAGAGCGCGTAGACGAGTCCACCGGGGTTCAGCGCGTTCTTAGGGTACTTGACGATGTCTATTCTGGGTTCTTTCATAGCAACCTCCGATCCACAATTTAGGTCGATAATGTTTGAACTTCAACTTGCTCGAAACTTGCTTCATTGCTATATTTTGGATATGGAAGGCATCTTGGGCATTTTCGGTATAGCCGTCTTGGTGATGGAAGGCGTGGAGCTGTTTCACAACAGCTCGACAAACACGCTGGTTGCCGCCGGTGTAGCTAGTGTAGTGTACGTTTTCTACAAGTTCTGCGACTTTTCGAAGAAGGATCCGCCAGAAGAGGAGCCGGACCCTCCTAAATGCAAGACGAAGTCGAAGCACGTCTGGCCGTTCTCCCAGCATATGGACGATTACATCAAGGAGTACCTACCAGAGAAATACGACGACTACTGCGAAGAATACAGCATCAGCAAAAAGAAGGACGCCTTGGAAGCCAAGGAAAGCCTTGACGCGGCCAAGTACGCCAAGCCGACTACCAAAACGGTTTCGGCGGAGCTGCAGCGAAATTCGAGTGTCTACATCCCAGACCACGACATCAGGCAGCATATCGTCGTGATTCCGGGCAAGCATCTGTATATGTTCGTTGTTTGCTATAACCATTTCGACATCGAATTGACGCTGATTGTCAACAACACTTTCGATATTTCAAAGATTGATCTTGATAAATATCCAAAATGGAAGGCTGCATACAAACGCGCTGGCTGCCCAAAGGAGAAGGAGCTGTGTTCTTGTTTAGTCGAACCCAAGTCAGACAGCAAAGGCACCAAACCGTACATACCGGCTGACTTGGCGATGTCCATTAGGACCAATGTCGATCTCGACGACGCGGTTAACGAAGTCATTAACGGACTGAACAATTTCTTCAACGCCAAGCCGTGCTACTTCTATCAATACTAGACCAATATGAACTTGCTAATTTCGACAGTCAGTATAATCGTCCTAATCCTTGAGGGAGCTGAATTGATGAAGTCCAGCTCGCCGTCATTGTTGATGGTGGCCGGATGCGTCGGTTTGCTGTATGTAATCATCCACTTGAGCATAAAGGCGTTGAATGACGAAAGGACACCGACGAGGTCAAGCGAACCGTCGAGACCGGAACCGACGCACACGTCCGAAAAAGTCAGTCTAAAAGTGCCGATACTCAAGCCGAAAGTTCCTTACAAGACCTATGTACATTCTCAATCGGCGGATAAACAGCATATCTCTTGGAAAGCGACTTACTGGCTGCCTAAAGGCGGAAAGCTGACGTTCTGCGTCCTTGCGTCACGCGATGTAAGAGACCCGGAATCGTTCTCGTCAAAGGACGAGGTAGGCCATCGCGCAATCATCAGGGCGGTCAAGCGGGGCGGCGGCTATACGCCCAAGAACGCATTCGCGTCGATCTTCGTGCCGACCGATGAACACGGAAATAAAGTCGATATTCCGGAAGAATATATGAACGTATTTGTACAAGACGGAACCGTCGACGTGGCGGTAAACAAGCTGTTGAACAATTTCAACCAATACATAGGAAAGGAACCGGTCTGGACTTTCCCATACTAGGATTATATGCTTACCGAGAACAAAGTATACAAGATAGCCAAGGAATGTGGCGTGTCCGTAGAAGCGCAGTCCAACGGACTGTCGGTAAAATACCGTGGCGTAGAGCTGTGCAAGTATTCTTGCGAGCCTGACCTTGAGTCGAACCTCAAGTGGATTACCACGCTTGGTTTGGCAAAACGGCGGCATAAGTTCGAACAGAACAACGTGCCGTTCATAGAAAGTCCGGGTGTGGCTCCACACGAGGCTATCTCTATGCTGGTTTCCAGCTATGTCCGTCCAGTCTACAAGAAGTTCAAGAAGTCGCCGAGGTTCAGTGCTCCAGAATGCCGTACCAGAAACAGCAAGTCGAGATACATTATGGATCGCGACTTCCAGCTCGACCTAGACGATATGCGCCGATACGTCGACTCGATGCTCGCTATGCCGAAGTCCGGTACTGGGTTCGCCAACCGTCTGGTTATGTGGCACCACCGTTGCCGCAAGAACCTCCCGGACTACGAGGCCATCAACCGTATCGACTACAACGAGCTTGAACGTGCCATCAAACAGTCCGCAATAGGTATGGCTGTCTACACGATGTACAACGACAAGGTTGTATATGCCCGTATGGTAACTGGCTCGGCTGAGCTGAACTACTGGGAACGGCTGTTCATCTTGAAGCTGGACGACCGGCTTGTTTTGGTGAAGTGCGCTTCGGTTTCAAATATGCGCAAGGATAAAAACGACGAAATAATCGCACCGGTGGAACCGTACTACAAGGTCAAGAAGGTTAGCACTTTGGGAAAGGAAACCGTCAACGCCATCGCGGCATTGGCAAACTACGACGAGGTTCCAGCGGCATTGGCAAACTACAACGAGGTTACAAATGGTTGAAATGGAAACAACTACGATAGTCGAAATCGACAAGAAAATTAGGGATCTGTACGAAAAGCGACAGCAGCTCAAGAAGGAAGCCGACCAGATAACTATGGACAAGGTTGCCAAGATGTTCGAAGGCAAGTGGATTTGTAGACGTGATGTAGCCGACGAGGCCGCATATTACCACATTTCCAAGGTGGAAGAACTGTGCGACAGTGCGTACCAAAGTGAAGGTGACCCGCCGCTGTTCAGGTGCAAGTGCGACCGAGTGTTCGCGTTCACATATTTCAAAGGAATCAAAACCTATATGGAAGAACTCGGCGAGACTCTAAGGCTCGACCAATCTATCAAAATATTGTCCGGTGCCGAAATGAAGGCCATACTAGACCAGTTCAAGACTAAGATGGCCGACGACGTAGAGGCCGTCAAGAACGCATTCACATAACAGAAAAGGCCGCTCTCGCGGCCTTTGTTGTATCGGATGGAATTGCCTCTATTCTTTAGGCGGTATGTAATTTTCGAAACGATTGCTGGTACGGATGTACATCTTGTTGAAACGTTTCCGCTTACGGAAGTTCTTCAAGGATTCGGGGAACACGACTTCGTCCTTCAAGATCGCCCAGCGGTCGCACTTACGGCTTTCGTGGCCACCCTGCTCGTTTCTGTATGCCAGATGGCAAATCAGTTTCTGATTGCTGTCCTTAATGGGATATACTTGCAGCGTGTAGTCGCTTCCGTTCTTGGGATAGCCGACATAGAAGATGGGTGTGTTGTCCAATGCTACGATCGGTTCCGAGAAGCGGTCGTAACGCGCCGCACCGCCGATTTGACAGTAAGCCGCACGGACGAGGATGGTCGTGTCGCCATACTGGACGGTCGGGCATACCTCGTTTGGTTCTTCAAAACCGGACGCTCCGTAGTTCACGCGGAACCAGCGACCCTTTCGCGTAACGAACCAGTCGCACATCCGGTTGATGTACATTGCCTCGTGCGTGTCGAGCCAATCCTTGAGAAAGCACACGGCACGATGCAGTCTGGACATTTCTATCGGATATTCCATAGTTTCGAGCATCGAGAACAAGCCGACCGTGTTGAAACGATTATTGATAATCGACGTAAGACCCTTGAAACCGGGGACATCGCTGTGGACATTGGTCGTACTCATAATGATGTCCGAGGACACTTGGTTCAGGCTGCTCTGGAGCCATTCCGGACCGCGGATAGGACGGAAGTGTTCACGGATGTAGTCACCGAACAAACCTACCAAGAATTCGTCGGACGGGCAGATGTGGTCTGCCCAGCTTTCGGATTCGTCGAAATTCTTCAGGTTGACGAGGTCAACCGAGGTGGAACCCTTGAGCTTGTCGGCCACCTTGCTACGAACATACAGACCTTCCTCATACGTCCGGAAATTGTTGAATCGAGTACCGCTGTCGTCTTTGATTTCGCGAAACTCATTGAGGTCAATCTGGACCGGCTTGGTGTCGAAGCGGGACATATCGCCAATGAGAGACGGCTCTACCTTGATTTCTTCTTTGCTAGACATATCTGTACCTCTTTTTCCATAAATATAACAAAAGTAAGCCTATTTGTCAATAGGCTTTTTATAAAAGTTATTCGAAATTTAGTCGATTTCGATGTCTATGTTGAGGTTGGCCACACGGCTCGTCTTTCCGGTGGAGCTGTTGGTGTACGAGTGGACCTCCACGCCGGTAACGCGCTGACACTCGGTAGAACCCTTGTATATGTTAGGGTCGATGGGTGACACCACGTCGCAGCTGAAGTTGAGCTGTACTTGGACGGTATCGTCGTCTGACAGTTCCTCGATGGCATCCAAGAGCTGTTTCTTGGTGAATCTCACCGTGTGCTGGTTGATGGCGATGGTCTCGGTTTCGAGACGCTTGATGAGGCCGATTTCGAGGTCGCTTATCTTGCCGTACATCGCGTCCTTCTTGGGAAGCTCGGATTCATCGAACGATTCGACTCTCTGCATCAGCTTGTCTTCGGTTCCGATCCACTTCTCCTTGGCGTTCTGGAACACGTCGGACATCGCTATCTTGTTCTGGAACATATCGATCAGCGTGGTGCGGCTGACTTGAGCGAGAACCCAAGCCTCGTTTAAGTCCTCGTAGCAGTAGGCGAGGTAGTAGATGTCGCGAGCCGTCTTGCAGAGGCATAAAAGCGGAATCTCATAGTAGAATAGGATGGTGTCGGTCGTTACCTTGAACGAATTGATATGGAATGACGGGTTCCTGATGTCTAGGATCATTTAAGTACCTTCTCGAATCTGTATTTCTGGATTACGTTCGGATATTTGTCGTGGTCCACTTCGGACAGGAACATCTTCAGCGGTCTCACATAGGTTCCGTCCTTGTGGTTGGTCTTCGCTCGCTTGTTCCCGGTGCATCGGTAGAGCACCATATCCTCGTCGGTCTCCGAGTTCTTGACGACCTCGATTACAGTCGCCGTCGTCCCCTTGAAGTGTTTCCATACGCTGCCGGGAGTCACCGAACGGTGCGTCGAGACCGCCGAGCAACCGTAACCAACGTCGTAGATGTATCGGTGCGCCTCGCGCTCGGCCTTTATCTGGTCTTGGATGTAGTCTAGTGCGCCGGACTCGCTGTTATACGAGGGTCCGCAGTCGTCCCAGTAGGGGATTATCCATAAGAACCATCTGCGGACCTGTGGATAGAAACGGGTGCCGCCAGTAACGTGAATTCTGTATTTACTCATATTCAAAATATAGCAAACCGTTGACTTGTGTGCAACCGCTTGCTATATTTAGCGTATGCCTACTACCAAGCCTATCAAGCCGATATACTCCCACCAAGTCATCCGCCTCAATCGAGAACTCAAGATCAGCTGGGTGTGTCCGCACTGCAACGCCAAGCATACCGGGTTCTACAATATTCCGGTGCTTGCTTGCGATATGGGTGAGTATACCGTCAATTGCCGTAAGTGCAAGAAGGATGTCTTGATAAATCCAAGGCACGACAAAACAATTTACATCTAAGGAATACACGATGACGATTTCTAACCTTACAGAAGAATACGAACGCGCTTGCAAATATGGAAATAGCGTCACCAAGGAAGCACTTGACGACGCCGTGTCTATGTTCAAGGTCTTGTTCTCCAAACACCAGTCGAAGCAGCACCTCGTTCTCGTGAAGGGGTTGCTCAACCGTATGACCAGCGGACTGCCGCTGTCCCCGATTACGATGGAAGACTTCGATAACACGGTCGCATCCGAGATTCGCGGGGAACTCAAGCACACTTGCGCTCGCTACGAAGCGTTGACAGCCACCAAGAAGTCAGAAGGTACCGAGTTTACGTACTCGGACAGCAAACGCGTGGTATTCTATGACCAGTCCCTCATTAACCAAGAGGAAACGTCCAGCATCGTCGATATCCTCCACAGCCGCGCCAACTATCCCAGCATTGCGCTGAAGCTGGTTGACGACTTGTTCCCAATCACGCTTCCGTATATGCCGGGCGACACGTACGAAGTTTTCGGTTCGTCTTACTCGTTCAAGCTGGCCAAAGGTGGTGAACCGGACTTGGTCGAAATCGACTTCATCAAGACTCCTAACGGTCAGTTGGTTAAGGTTGACCAGTATTACCGCAAGACGAGGGACGGCAAGTACGTTGAGGTCGACCTTGAAAACTTCAAGCATTACCGTACGTTCGGTGCAGTCGACTTGAACTACAAGTGGATTCGCTGCTTGATCAATGTCGAAGGACCCGAACAGGAACGTCGCCGCGTCAATTACTTTGCCGCGAAGGACATCGTAGAGGAAGGAAACGGTGAATTGTCTGGTGTCGTCGTTGGCCACATTTCGTACACCGAAGCCAATGCGCCTTATGAAACGGAAAAGGTTATCGACTCGTTCGAGGTGTTCCCGCTTGTTAATCAGTATACGGTATCGTCGACACGCCAGCCGCTGTATATCCGCGAAATCGACAAGATCGTGTCTGACGACGAGATTATGCAGCTTATCGAAACCGGTAAAATGTGTCCGAAGTTCGAAGAAGCCGACGTAAGGCCGGTACTGAAGACTATGTTCGGTGCAATGAACAAATACTTCGCGGAGCATCGCGCTTAAAAAAGGACGGTATTATAATGCCAAGACATAAAGTATTTATGAAGTCGAAATCCTTGCCAAAAGTACGTGGCGCATTAACATACAAGGAATTCGAGGACTCTAAAGGACAAAAATGCATTATTCAAGAGAGTTCGTGCGTAGAGAAGAGCCTCTGGCTCGGCCTTGACGATTCCGGCGTCGTACCATATCGCTGTATGAGAATGCACTTGAACGAACGTGGCGTTAAGGAGCTTATCGAAGACCTTCAGTCGTGGCTTGTTAACGCGATTTAATAAAACTGTTGCATTCTTAATAATAAATTGCTATAATTATTACCGTAATTATTAAAGGAGTTACGGTAGTAATATGAGCGAACCCAGTTTCGACCACAAGAATTACATTTTCAGTGCCATCTACATCCCGGACGACCATTCACCTTCATTGGTGAGCCGAGAAAGTTGGCATAATATCAGCATCTGCCATTATGGGAAAAGCTTCGGGCTTATTGCACGGTCGCAAGATACCGATGTCCCCATCTTGAGCATTTACGGCATCGAGGTGCTTGACTTTAACCAGACCTTGTCCTTGGTCATCACGAACATCGTCTTCGGTCACAACACTTGTCCTGACTATGAACTCGAAGACACCGATTTCGTCTTGACCCATCTGTTCAAGTATATGATAGGCTGCTTGGGGATGTCTACGGACGCGCCCATCGTTTTCATAGACGAACGCGATATGAAGGCCGTGTCTTATCTGCCGTCGTACAACGCGCACCATATTTACCCGACCGATATTATTCGTGAATGGTTCCGCGAAACCACGACTAGGTCCTTGTTTGCAGACCTTGACGCCGATATGAATACCAAGATAAAGGCGACGCATCCGAATTACTTGTATAGACTCGTGTCGCAAAGTTTCAACTATTCGTTCCTCACGAAATGGATGAATATCGGCTGGAAAGGCCCGTTCTATCTGGACCTTGACGACGAGCCAGTCGATCGTACGGTTTCCATTGACCTCCAGAAGCATCCCGGTCTGGTTGGTGAAGACGAAACCTTGTTCAAGGTGTGGAGATACAGCCAAGTGAACTATATGGGTCTGGAAAAGTGGTTCAAGTCGGAAAGCTACAGTGTGAAGTTCTGCGTAGCAGAAGAAGAGGACAAGTCCAAGGGTAGCATACCAGTCTCCATTTCTCTTACTGAGGAACAGATTGCGTACATTGCCAAGGTTTCGGCGAAGGGGAATCGTTCCAAGTATATCCAGACACTTATCGACGCTGATATGGAATGTCACCAGCTTTCTGTAAAGGCAGAGTCGGACCGGTCAAACCCAGCGTTGAGCACGCCCATCGCGTTGTCTTCTGTCGGCGGGTGGAACCGAGAAGGTAATATGAAGACACCTCCAAAGGCGGTTACGGATTACCTTACGGACAACTATCCGATTCCGTGTGCCGGGTTCACTATTTGCTTGGGGTATTCCGAAAACCCATTAGGCTGGTCGACATTGATTGACCACGTTACCAAGGTAGAAGAAGTTGAACGGCCTTTCCTTGGGTCTGCACAAGACTACACTTGTCTTGAACTCACCATCCAAGAGACACCGAGCGCGAATCCGATTGCGATGCTACTCACTGGCGGCCTTGTAATCGGAGTCAAGCTGAAGAAGCCGTATGCGGCGTCAGAAGAACCGAAACTGATCGCTTACCGTTGCGTCACGTTCCCTTCCGAGACTCGCCGCAACGCTATGAAATACGACGACCCGACGACAAATGTCACGTCCACCATTAGACTCCTTATTATGGGGAAGGGTTTCGTGTCGAACTTGGGTGCTGTTGCGCCTCCGAAGATTCCGGCGGCACAGACTCGCGACGAAATGAGGGCAAAGCTCCGTGAAGAGTTGTTCCGGAACCCGACTTGTTGCGGTCTGGTAATGTGTGATAACAGTTCAAACTAACTGAAAAGGCTTGCCGCTCGGCAAGCCTTTCGTCAATACAGTAAGTAGGCAATCAATAACCCAAGCAGCATCGCCAGTATGCACGCGGTGGCTAGGTTCTTGTCAGTTGAAGGCTTCATCTGCTTCCTCCCGCCGTGCTTCAATTTCTGTCTTCAAGTCGTCCACGTCGGTGGGCTTGATCTGCTTCAGTGCCTCTACCGCAGTGCGGATAAATGCCCAAGCCGTTTCTCTGTCACGGAACTCTTTGGCATAGAGGTTGTTGAACCTAGACACGTCCAGTATCACGCTGTTAGGCGTGTCGTAGAAGTATTCGATGCTGACCTTGGACTCGCCGATGAAGAAGATCGCCTCTGCCGATTCGACACTGAATATGAACTTCAATCCGGAGAGCGGTTCGCCGCTGTCACGGAGGTAGCCGAACAGAACTTCGCTACCCTTCAAAGCGTCTTCGCGATGGAGTTCGCCGTCGGGAATCTTCTCGTTCTTGTGCAGCAACCCCATAACGGTCAGGAACATCTGGTAGCCGTAGTCGCGGCAGAAAACGAAACGCTCTTGCTCCGAACGGAACTGCGCCAAGCCGCGCAAGCCGCGCTTGTACAAAAGACGGTTCTGCATACGGTTGACGAGGTAGTTCCGGAAGTTCGCGATGTCGAACTGGGTGAACCGCTTTTCGAACTCGTTGTCCGTCAAGAGCTGGTCGATGTCCGCGATGGTGAAGCACTGGCTGTCGTCGAGCGGACTGTCTTTGTACGCGTCGGCGATGGAGATATATTTCTTGGTAAATTTTACTGTTTTCATATTGAAAATATAGCAAAACCTATTGACAAAGTCAACACCAGTTCCTATATTTCGTTTCAGAGGTGCAGAAATATGAATAACAAATCCGATTTGCTCAACACAATCAACGCCAACGCAGAAAAGCACGAATCCGAAGTCAAGACCCAGTATCTTGAAATGGCGGACAAATACGAAAAGGCGTTCATCAGTATCGCCAAGAGAGAAGCTGAATTCAAGGAAATGTGCGAAATCGCAAACGCCTACCTTCTCAAGGATCCGGACGCGAGGACGGTGACCACAGGTTCTAGGGTCGTCTTCGAACGTAGCTGCTGCGGCAGAAACGGCTATGGCATTGAAGGGTTATGCCCCATCGAATACGTAAACGGCAAATTCGCTGTTGTTATGTACCCCGGCGGACCGATTTGGGTCAACAAGCCCGGCATTCCGCTTATGAATTTCAAGGATGTCACTGGAGACATCAAGAACATCCTTATTATGCTGAAGGAAGGCCGAAACGATGCGGTAGCACGTATCAGCGACAACTGCTGGATCCACGGTTGGTCTATTGCCGAAGCCATCATCGCCATCAACAAGCACTTCGACACGCTGAAGGAAAACCTTGTCAAGGCGGTCAAGCACGAAGGCGACGAGGATATGGTGATTTGGCGTACTGAAGGCCAGTCCATCAAGATTCCTCGCCTCAGCAAGGAAGAAATCGAGACAATCAAGAAGTATGTCACTGAAACGCCTCCGACCGGAGACGCTTGTTCCAAGATGTTCAACCAGCTTATCCGTTTTGCACGGGAAGTCTTCGACGCGCAGGAGGCCGGGTAATGTCGATGTGGTCTTGTATCAACGGCTCGCTCGAAGTTGATGTACCCTTTGCCGCACGGTCTCCCGAAAGCGTCAAGGGTTATCTCGAATGGGTTATTAAAGACCTGAAACGGAACGAACTTTCCATCAACGGCTCCGAAGGCGACGCCGTCCTTACCGTGTGTCCGATGCCGACGCCGACGGGCGGCACTGCGTACATCGACGCGTTCTCCAAGGCGACCATCAACTTCGCTGGACACCTCAGAGACCGCGACAAAGGCTGGACTAGCCTTCAGCTCGACCAGTGGCTCGACGGATTCATCCACTACGCCGAAATCGACCGCATCTGTATCTCCGTTACTGGCGATGGCGAAGCCGAACCTCGTATCTTCTCCGACGCGTCTTGCTATTCTCGCGACCATCTGTCTTCCAAGGAAGATAAGGTACGCACCGGCGAACAGATCCAGCACGTCGGCTTCTACTTCGAGGAAACCGTGCTGACCAAGGAGAAGTGCCTCGAAATCGCTGAAATCTTCAAGTACGCCGACCCCACGGCATTGCTGGCAATGGTGGGCGCGATGGATATGGAACGGTTCTTCTCCATCAAGATGGCAGCATCGCACAAGTCGTTCCTCAAACGCTACGGAATCCAACCGCCGATTGTTGACGACAAAAAGGTGCACGAATTTCTCAAGGAACGGGGGTGCTAACCCAATGATGATTAGAACCAAGATGCGTTCGATGCTGAAGCTTGAACCAGACGAGACCGTCGTTGAGTGGCTGTTCAGTGTCCTATTCATCATTTTTGTTATAATTATCGTGTTCGTGGTCGGTCCGCCGAAGCCGCCCGGATATCAGTCTCCTTCAGAACAAGCGAACCAAGAGGTCATCGAGAATGAGAATTAACGTACTGTCCCACCGTGCCTTCGATATGTGGATGCAAGAGTTCGGTTTCAGCGACGAGCGTCTGCCGGACAAGGACGAGGCCGTCATATCGATCTGCTGCACACCGGAAATCAAGCACAACTACCTCGAAGGCCACAAGCACGAGACCGACGAGCACTGGTTCAAGGAACAGCACGACAATGTCTTGAACGTGGACTTCGACGACATCACCACTCCGACCAAGAGCACCCAGTACGGAATGTCTTACGGCATCACCGACGAACAAGCCGAGTCCATCGTGAAGTTCGTGCTTGCCCACGCCGACGTTGAGAACTGGTATATCCACTGCAGAGCCGGTCGCTGCCGTTCCGTCGCGGTCGGACTGTTCGTCAAGGAACTGATGGAATCCAAGTTCAACAAGCAAGTGAATTACCGCACCACCAGATTTATCACATACCAGAACGAGTTCGTCGCTTGGAAGCTAAGAGCCGCACTCCAAAGGATTGAAAATGGAAGCAACTGACCAGAACCTTTTGAAGATGATTAAGGATGACATTTCAGAGCGCATCCTTAGCAGAATCGACCCCAGTTATCTCGAAGAGGTCTGCAAGGACGAGAAGTTTGTCGTCATTGCCGGTAACTCTTTGAACAAGGCAAAACCGCACGACATCGACGTGTACCGTTTCTTGGAGGAATCCGCCGAGGCGAAGCCGGTCGAGACCGAATTGCGGGTCGGCTTCAGCGAATCCCAACCAGTGCGTGCGGTCGCCAAGCTGGATTGGTGTACTGGACAAGGCGGTCCGCACCGCATCGTCTACGAATCAGCCAATGCACGTACCGTCAAGCACGACGATACTACCTACCAGTATTGCGCCTACCAGAAGCCGTTCCACAAGCTTATCGAGAGCTTCGACTTCGCTCACGTACAGGTGGGTGCCGTCCTCGACCTCAAGTCCCACAAAATTACCGAGGTCTACTTCACGGATAAGTACGTCCGCTGGCTCCTGACCGGGAAGAGCTGCTTCACCGGATCAGAGTTCCCTCTGTCCTCCTTGCTCCGCGCGGAGAAGTACAAGCGTTACGAAGTCCTCAACTCCCACGAATTCCGCACTTGCGTACTGACCGCTCTGGGCGACGTGATTGAACGCGGTTTCGAAGACTATGACGATTTCAAGAAACAGCTCGAAGCGGTCGACCTCTTGCTCCTCGAAGAGGACGAGAGCAACGCCGCCTACCGCCTCTATGCCATCTGCGAGAACCGCAAGCTGGTGCGCAAGCCTCGCGGAACCAAGCTTCCGGAAGATGTTAAGAAGATGGAAGAGGAATACTGGGGATCCGCCGCCGCCGAGGACACGGAATCCGTCTGAAACGACTAGTTGCATATGGCAACCCAACTTGCTATATTTAACGTGCAGACAATCCAGTCTGCGCGTTTTTCGTATATCAATATGGATAAGGCTACAAGACGACTCTATATCAACGTAACTGACCGTTGCAACACCAACTGTCCGTTCTGCTGTATGTATTCAGGTACCGATAACCGTCTCGATATGACATTCGACACTTTCAAGAAAATCGTCGACGACACCGGTTCCGAAATCTTCGAGCTGCAGCTGGAAGGCGGCGAGCCGCTGATTTTCCCAAAGCTCTACTTGTTCATCGAGTACGCTATTGCCACTGGCCGCTGCGCAAAGGTCATCGTGCTTACCAACGGCATCGAGCTGGAGAAGAACTTGCGACGACTCGTACAGATTCACCAGTGGTACGGTACCGAGTTCCGTATCAAGGTATCTGTCAACTACCACTTGCTCAAGGTTCACGATAACCATCTCAAGACTCTGGCCGACCTCGTGTTCGCCACCGAACTGCTCCCCAATTTCAATATCGAACTCAATACTCGCAAGCGTCACACTGACCAGTGGA
>Ga0247610_10000951_pt1 | contig 37835 bp, 31 predicted proteins | sample 174DNAGHGhighgp2_FD_193483 | JGI IMG/M metagenome (GOLD analysis project Ga0247610, IMG submission 193483) | Sheep rumen microbial communities from Palmerston North, Manawatu-Wanganui, New Zealand - 1742 DNA GHGhigh gp2 | ecosystem: Host-associated > Mammals > Digestive system > Stomach > Rumen...
TTACGTTTCGTAAAGGCCAGAAAGAGTGTAACAAGTAAGGTCATCAGCACCAGCCAATGCGAAATCCAGATATCAGTAGCAACACCTCCAGCGAGCACGCGCATCACAAATCCGATGGCGATAATCGAAACATCAAGGATGGCAATCTGCTTGAGTCGCAGGCAGTAAGCAATGTTCATTAACCAATAGCCACCTATTATTATATATAAATAAGGTGTATTTACACTTTGGGCCAATGGTATCAGTGCAAAAGCGCCTGCCAAACAAAGTGCCATCATTGCGTAACCAGCTTTCACGGAAACGGCTCCTGAAGCAATCGGACGTTTACACTTCTTGGGATGTTGTCGATCTGCCTCCACATCCTGCAGGTCATTAAAACAATAGATAGAACTTGATATCAGGCAGAATGAAGCAAATACTACGAACGTAGGCCAAAAGAATTCTGGCTTCAGTAGATTGGTGCTGAAGAAAGCCGGTGCAAATACGAATCCGTTCTTGATCCATTGCAGCGGACGGAGAAGTTGAAGGTAATGTTCTATTTTCTTCATTTTACGCTGCAAAAATACGACTTTTCCTTGAAACGGCCAAAAAATACTCTTTTAATTAAAACATCAAAGAGTTAACAGAATAAAATCGGAGTGTGAACTGAAAAATGGAAATTGGTTAATTGCCAAGGGAAAATCAGTTAATAGGGAAGGGATAATTAGTTAATTGGGAAGGGAAAATGAGTTAATATGAAAAGGAAACTATCCTAAGGCGTACGGATAGATGCCTTAAGGCATACAAAAAGACGGCTTAAGGCGTCTGAACGTATTCCTTAAGCCATCTTGAAATTTGTTATAACTTTATTTTTATTCGTCCATTTCAATTAATTCATAGATAATTGAGTGTCCTATTCTCCGTTGTTTCAACCGTGGATGGTCGGAAGCACACCATTGACGGAGTTTTTTCGTGGCAGCGTATTTCGATAAACCGCTGTAGAACATGAAGGTGGATACAGTTGTGTAGTTGCCTTCGGCATGGATGCTCTTGCGGAGGGCCTTTTCCATAAATTCATCATTGACCAGCAATAGCGTAGAATCAGCCTTTTGCACATAACGGTAACCTGCAATTCGGTATTTTACCTCTTCTGTGAATTTTGCGGATGGGCGGAAATCAATGCTCTTAAATTCAACATCGTTGTGACGAACTTCGCGTGTATTAGTAACCTTTCGCTTCATCCCCAATTTCGGAGAGAATACACCTAAAGGCGTCTGTACACGATAGCCTTGGCTGATCCATTTGACGCACTCTTCGAGGAAAGCATCAAAGGAACGTTGAAGTTCACCTTTCCTCACGGCATTTGTGAGGATGAGATAACCATCTAATTCGTCGAATTCCATCGTACGATTGCTCAGTGGCGTGGCATAGAGCACAACACCCCCCTCATCATCTGTACTTGGTGAGCGATGAACCTCAAATGGAAATCCGTTGGTCTTGCGTGGCATATTTCTTTTCCTCTAATTTGTTATTTTTACAAAGATACGAGAATTAGTCAAAAAATGGCTGTAATGCCAAATGTCGGATAATTATCTCATATCATGGCTTATATTATTATCAGAGTTCAAGTACTTTCTCAATAATCGGAGCGATGTCATAATACTTGTATTCTGCCAGGCGGCCACCAAAGGTGACATGCTGTTCCTGATCTGCTAATTCCTTGTATTTCTTATAAAGATTATTATTTCGCTCATCGTTAACAGTATAGAAAGGCTCAATGCCAGGGTGCCACTCTGATGAATACTCGCGCGAGATGACAGTTTTCGGGCATTTGTATACGTCATCACCAAACATTTCGAAATGCTTGTGTTCGATAATACGGGTATAGGGCGTTTCAGAATCAGTGAAGTTCATGACGGCATTGCCCTGATAGTTTGGCATGTCGAGCGTTTCTTGTTCAAATCGTACACTGCGCCATTCCAATTGCCCAAACTGATAATCAAAGTATTCATCAATTTTCCCGGTATAAAGGATATGATCTGCAATGCTCTCCCAATACTGGCGATCATCAAAGAAGTTGATATTGACTCGTGTTTCGATGCCGTCAAGGAGACCATCAATCAATTTGTTAAAGCCCCCCATCGGGATACCTTGGAAACGGTCGCTGAAATAATTATTGTCATGAACAAATCGAACAGGGAGTCGTTTGATGATAAAAGCTGGCAAATCTGTGCACTTACGACCCCATTGTTTCTCAGTATAACCCTTTATTAATTTCTCATAGATATCCTTACCTATTAATAATAAGGCCTGCTCTTCAAGATTTCTTGGTTCGGTAACCCCATCTGCTTTCATTCGCTCCAATGCCTTCTGCCGCTGCTCGTCTATCTTTTGACGGGCTTCTTCAGGTGTCAGCACTCCCCACATTTGATAGAAAGTGTTCATGTTGAAAGGGAGATTATACTGTCGTCCTTTATAGTTGGCTATAGGAGAGTTTGTATAACGGTTGAATTCTACAATGCTATTCACAAACTCCCACACTTTTTTATTATTGGTATGGAAAATATGTGCGCCATATTTGTGCACATTAATACCTTCTATGCTTTCGCAGTAGATGTTGCCCCCAAGATGTGGGCGAATGTCAATTACCAGGCAACGTTTGCCTTCTTGTTTTGCTTTGTAAGCTGCAGTGGCACCGTATATGCCTGCACCAACAATTAATAGGTCGTACTTTTTATTTGTATTCATATAGCCATATTTTTTGCAAAAGTATGAAAAAAAAAGCTATAATACAAATAATATAGATCTTTTCTTATCTTTTTTTTATATAGATACAAAAAACTATGCTTTTCTTTGGACTTGTCTCAAAAAATAACTATATTTGCAGAATTAATTATTAAAATAATTCTATGCATTCTCTTGAATCTTATCTGAAAGTTAATTCTGTTAGTCTTATTCTCGTTTTGTGTGTACTAAATCTCCTAGTTATGCACTATAATATTCTATTCTTATGTGGAATAGAAACGGAATTAGATTTTACCCTTTTTATGGATCATCTTTTAGGGGTATGTTTTGATGTGGGTATTATGTACCTTGCTTTTTTCTTCTTATCGTTGAAAAGACAAATAGCTTCCATATCAGCTTGTTTTGCGATTACATGGTTATGGGCTTTTTCTAATATTATATATTCAAGATTCTTTTTCCATTATTTGACTTTATCAGCCATTAATCAAGGAAGAGTTCTGGCTGATGATTTGATTATCAAGTGTATTGTTGACAGTTTTCAATTAATAGACTTTTATTATCTATTTGTTCTTTTGGCATTTGTTTTTTTATTATATATGAGGCCTGTTAAGGTATCCTTTCCTTTACCAAGACAGATACTGATGTCGATATGCATTGTTATTATTGTTGATATATTTGCGCATGTGTCATATTGTATCTGTGATCCTCAGTTACGTTATGTTGACTATTTCATTCACAGGATGTATATGCGTCATTTCTCCACTCATAAGATTCTCTCACAACCAAATCTAACTCATTTCGTTCGCGGTGATTTAAGAACTATAGGTGCAGAGCTTGTGATTAATTTACAAGGGAAAATCGAACTGACACACGAACAAATAACAGAAATAAAGGAAATAATTTCCCAAAATGAAATCTGCACGTCAAGTATTCCAAAGGTTTCTTCGAATCGGAATGTCATTTTCATTCTCGTCGAATCATATATGTCGTTTACTTCTGATATGAAAGTGGATGGTTGTGAAGTAACGCCTTTTCTGAATTCACTGAAGCATGATACCACGGTATACTACAATGGGTTAATGCATGAAAATGTAACAATTGGTGAATCTTCTGACGGCCAGTTTATTTATATGGCAGGATTACTTCCCTTACGCTCTGGAGTTACAGTGTCGAAAGCACGTAATGTTTTTTTGTATGGACTTCCTAAAATGCTTGGCAGGGAATCTCGAATGATAATTCCTACTGTAACATCAATGTGGAATCAAGATGAAATGTGTCGTCAGTACGACTTTCATTGTCTTTATTCGAGTAAAGATTATGGAAATGGTAACATAAAATGTCTTAATGACGAACAGGTGTTCCAACTGGCCATGCAGAAGGATAGAGCTTCGTGTCAACCTTTCTTCTCTGTTATTCTTACTATGTCTATGCACCAACCATATACAGAGCAGATAGATTCAACGTTCCTCGTATCAGATTCTTTTGCCTCAAAAGATCTTGCCAACTATCTGAATGTATGCCACTATACAGACAGTCAAATAAAAAAATATTTTGAGAATCTGAAAAGTACAGGGCTTTATGATAATTCTCTTATCATTATTGCTGCAGACCACCCTGTACATAATACAGACTTCGGTGGAGTAAGTAAAGCTATTCCTCTATATCTGGTAAATGTTTCCAAAGAAGTACATGACAGGATGTGGCGAGGCGAGTGTAATCAAATTGATGTCTATACGACGATATTGGACTTGTTGGGTGTTGAATCTGATTGGTATGGGTTGGGGCAATCACTTCTTTCGCCCCAATACAATAACTATATAGACACACGAAAATGGGATGTTTCTGAGTGGATAATCAGAGGTGATTATTTTTCAAAACAGCAATGAAGCCGATGATAGTTTATCGGAATTCCATTCTTTTTTCAATAATCAGAGTGATGTTGCTTTGTATGCTGCCATTGTACCATAAATGCCAGCACCAACAATCAACAAGTCGTACTCCTTTTTTATTCATTTTGCTATATTTTTAAGTAAAAGTAAGAAAAAAAACGGTGAATTACAATTTTTGTGGCACTTTTCTTGTATAATTTCAAAAATAGTCGTACTTTTGTAATTAAATACAAGAATATGCTGTTTTCTATAATTACAATAAATTACAATAACTGTGAAGGTCTTCGACAAACCATAGACAGTGTGGTTAGCCAAACTTATCATGAATATGAATATATAGTTATAGATGGTGGGTCGACAGATGAGAGTGTCAATATTATAAAATCTTTCTCTGATAAAATAGATTATTGGGTGTCAGAAAAAGACCGCGGAATCTATCATGCAATGAATAAAGGAGTCGCTCATGCTCATGGCGAGTATTGCATATTCATGAATTCTGGGGATTGCCTTTACGATGACAAAGTATTGGGTCGTCTTGCGGATACTGATTTTCAAGAGGATATCGTTGTCGGTAAACTAATATCTGATACGAGTGGTCAAATTTTGTTTACTCCCCCTATAGATAAAATTTCTTTATATTATCTTTATTCTGGAACCGTTCCTCATCAAAGCTCTTTCATTAGGACGGAATTGCTTCGAAAGATTCCCTATGATGAGAGTTTGAAGATTGTTTCTGATTGGAAGTTCTTTGTGCAGGCTATTATTTTGTCAAATTGCTCTGTTAGATACGTTGATGTTTTTGTGGCGAAATTTGATATGGAAGGCATTAGCACCTCCAATCCTGAAAGAATGTGGAAAGAGAAGGAACAAGTTATATCATCAATGTTCCCCCCTAGAGTTCTTGCGGATTATAAGTCAATGAAAGACTCAGAATGTTTGACACAAACGTTGACTCCTCAATTGCGTCATCATTATAGAATTGATAAATTCCTTTATGGATTAGGGAGGATGATATTGAAATTCACGAAGAAATGAACATGGATCAGCAAATTAAAGTTTCAATCCTAATGCCTATATTTAAAGTGGAGCAGTATCTTGAAAAGACACTGGACTCTATCTTTACTCAAACATATCCTTATTTGGAGTATGTTTTTGTAAATGATTGCTCACCAGATAATAGTTTACAGGTACTTACAAACACTATTAATAAGTATGGACTTAAGGGAGAACAGTATACGATTATTACTCATGAAAAGAATGAGGGCATTGCTGTTTCAAGAACTGATTGTATAGCTCATGCCAAAGGAGATTATGTATACTTCGTTGATAGTGATGATTGGATTGAAAAAGATTCTGTCGAGCAAATGGTCTTTGCGACTAAGGATGGTATGATAGACATCGTTGGATGTGATTTTATGAAAGATTTTATATCTGGCAAAACAACTTATCACCATGAAAACTATGCAGAGTCATGTGATGAAAATATGATTAGATGTCTTAACTATGATATCGCTACTGTTCTGTGGAAACTTCTAATCAGACGAAGTCTTTTTGACAATTTCTCAATAACTCCTCATGTAGATATTGTAGAAGATTATATCATGTCTGTAAAACTCTATTATTTCGCCAATAGTTTTGTCTCGATCCCTAAGGCATTTTATCATTATGTGCAGTATAATCTTGCTCGAGTATCTCTTCAAACACTATGGAGTGTTAATATGCATATAAAAGGGGTAGAAGAAGTTGAGAAGTTCTGTCGTGATAAAGGTCTTCTAAATGATGATGTTGAGCACAAATTGTTGCTGAGAAAATTTAACATTAAAAGTAATTTTCTGACGAAACAACTTTTAAATTACCAACGTTATGAACATACATTTCCTGAAGCTAAAGGCATTTGGCGTGAAATGAATTATTCTAGAAAAGAAAGGATAAAGTTTTGGTTGGCTGAACATGGTTTATACTCATTATTAAAATTGATTCAAAGATAAATGGGCCAGGAGATAAAAGTATCTATCCTCGTACCTTTTTATAAGGTAGAGCAATATGTGGGTCGTTGTGTAGAATCTCTCTTTACACAAACCTATAAGAATATAGAGTTTATATTTGTAAACGACTGTTCTCCAGACAATAGTATGGAAGTTATCAATGAGAAGATAGCTGAATATGATATGGCTTCCAAGTGCAAAATTATTGTCCACGAAAAGAATCAGGGTATATCAGTATCACGTAACGATTGTCTCGATAATATGACGGGTGATTATTTCCTGTTTATCGATAGTGATGATTATATTGATCAAGATATGGTTGAGCTTCTTGTAGAGTCCGCCCAAAAAGAAAATGCAGATATTTCTGGTTGTGGCTATATAGAGGAATATGCAGACCATAGTGTTGAACACCCTCAGAAGTATACTAATGATCATAACGAAATGATGCGTGCCATTACGCTTCTTACTATTAAAGGAGTGATGTGGAAACTGTTAGTGCGAAGCACGATTGTTACCGAGCATCGCGACGAAGTGCGGTTTATCCCAGATCGGAATATGGTGGATGACTATCTATTCTGTTGTCAGATTTTCTACTATGCGCAGCGTTTTGCAGGTGTTGATCGTTGTATGTATCATTGGATACAATATAATCCCAATAATTACACACATACAACTATTTTTGCCGTTGAAAGTCAGGCCATGGCTATACGAAAAACGGAGGAGTTCTATCGTGAAAAGGGGGTTTATGAGGTTGTGAGGGATTCTTTGCTGCAGCGTAAGTTCGTATCAAAGTTGCCATTGCTCCTTGATAAGAATTGCCGTGATGTACAACGTTGGCGCAGGATATTCCCAGAAAGCAATGATGTGTGGCGTGAAATGCGTTTTTCTAAAGGCAATAAGCGTATATTCCGTTTGGCACAATCATCTTTTTATTGGCTGATACCTTTGTTGGTGCGATAGTTCGTATGAATGAGGAACTTAATTGAGAGAGGATGGGACAAAGGATTGAGTTTGTTGACTTGGCTAAAGGTATATGTATTTCTTTAGTTGTCCTTCTTCATGTGTTTGGTGATCTGTCAGGTGGCATCATTCAACTCATGAATCTATTTCGTATGCCATTGTATTTCGTTCTTTCAGGTTTATTCTTTAAAACCTATGATGGCTTGATACCTTTTATTAAAAAGAAAACGAATAAATTGTTGATACCTTTTTTTTTCACTTTCTTTTTTGTGATTATACCGACAACTTTTTTATTGGGTAAATTTGAAGGTAAAACCATTTCTTTATACGAGTTACTATGGATAGGGGAAGGAAAACTTAATCTTGGTATAGATGGCGCAATTTGGTTTTTGTTGTGTCTGTTTGCTGTCAATATATATTTCTATTTGATATTCTTGTTAACAAAAAAGAATGTTGTCGGCATCTTAATTCTTTCCTTGGCATGTGGCGGTCTCGGTTATTTTATGAGCCGATATGGCACACATGTCCCAATGTGGATGGATTCCGCATTAACAGCAATGCCTTTTTTCCTTACTGGCTATTTATTACGTTGTTATTCTCAAGTATTATATGGCTTTCTTTCGAAGAAAGATATATTGCTTGCTATGGTTTCTTTACTTTTGTTGGTTTCTGTTTTTTTGTATGACGAATGGCAAGGGAAAAATGTTATAGCTTTTGGAGAGAATACTTTTGACATACCTTTTTTGTCACTATATATAGGAGGTATTGCTGGAACTTATTTTGTACTTATGGTAGCCAAGTGTTTTAGGCATTTTCCAATTATTTCTTATATTGGTAGATATAGTATTGTTGTTTTGCTTACTCATTTGTTATATCTGTTTGTTATTCGAAATATTCTTTATCAATTAAACATACCTCAAAATGGCATAATACTCAATCTGATTGTTTTTATCATAATAATGTTGCTTTCCGTTCCAACCATTTCTTTTTGTGTCAAGTACTTGCCATATTGGTTTGCACAGAAGGATTTATGGAAATAAACAGATTGCTTCTACCAATAACAACCTTCTTCTATATTGGCAAATTGCGGTGGAGTCTCTTTTGTCGAAGGACGTACCCAGTGTGGTGTGAAAAATGAAGAATAACTGGTTCCATTAAAACCATAATTAAGATCTTCCCATCGTTTACCCTTTATTCCAAATAGTAGTTGAGTCGCTCCTCCTAGATGAATCGCTTTTTTCCCCATGCGTTTACAATGAGCAGCAAGTAATAATCCATATGCGCCACATCCGATTATGCATATATCATAATCAATCTTGTCGATTTCATTCTCCATATAGTGAAGGGCATCAAACCAGGTGCTGAAAGTGTCAGGATTTTGACCTGTAATTGATTGTACTGCTTTTATAGTTGTTAGAGAAAAATCAGGAAGAATCCGAGGGTCTTTATGAATATTTTCCCTTTGGACATATTGAGTTTGTATTGTTTCAGTAAAAGGGTGAACGACTAAAACCTTTTTATTTTCCAAAGCAGTAGACCATGGTTTCGTATCACTTCCCCAAAGTGGATTCAACAACTCCAAATCTACAAATGTTGTATTAGTAAGTTTGTCTAAGAAGTAACCTTCTTCTTTACACCAAGAACCTAATACGTCAAGCAGAGGCATGGCCTTCATCATCTCTTCCCCAAATTTATCTAATTGTTCTATACTTGGCGAAAAAAAACCTGCATTATAATACATCCTGTTAATGGTATTCTCTGGATACCACCATATATCACTTTTTCCACGAGCATAATTAATCAGATCGTATTTGTAAAATAGTCGATTTCTTGTGAAAACTGTACTTTCAATTTCGTTTGAACCAAAACGACCTATCATGCAGGGCTTATCAGAACGGAGTAAGTCGTATATTGTCTTGTTAGCAAATGCGGGGTCTCTATTAGGGATGGGATGGGGTAGTTTATATGTTCCACAAAAAGACGTGTGGATTCTTCTTGCTGCATTGAAGACTTTAATGATGACTTTGTCTGATAATGAAACCATGATTGTTATTTTTTGAAGTGAAGAATAATAATAGCACGCGAATAAAAATCTTTGGCTCCCTTACAGAATATATAAATAAGAGTCAAATTGATTGCAAGATAAATAAGCACTCCTATAATACCATAGAGTAATAACTGAAAATAATTATTAGTAGATATGTCAAACATGCCCAGTAGTATATGAGCTGTCGTGAAACTGATGATGGATACTATGAAGTTGCGATATGCTCCTTTCCAGTAAATGGAATAACTTAGGTGCAACCCAGAATGAAATAGATAATAGGGCTTCCATAACAGACCTATGAGAGTGGTTGTAATAACCTTATTAAGCAAAATTCCAGCAATTCCCCAGAAATATCCACCTACTAATGTAATTACTATTGTCATACATAGTTCTAACCATGCAGTCCAAGTGTCTGCGAAAAGGCCATGAGTAGCATTAAACATGTCTACACTTCCTCTTGACGTCCCAATGTATATAGATAGAACTAATAATATAAGAATTTCACGCGATAGAATATATTCTGGACCCAACCAAAGGCTAATAAATGGTTCTATAAAATGATATATCGAGAAGCATAGGAATCCTGCAACGAAATGACGTATTGTTGTTATTTCCCAAAACACGTTCAGGATTTTTTGCTTATTCCCTTCTGCCACTAAATTTCCAATACTCGCCTCCATGCCTCCCAAAATAGAACTAAACAATTGACCTATTTTTGTTGTGACAATTGTATAATTACCATAAAAGGCAACCATTTTGAGGGATACAAATAGAAAAATAAATAGTTCATCGCTCTTATAGATTAAAAAATCTTTGATTTTATGGATGAATATTTGTCGGGTATATGTCAGTATACTTGGATACTTTTTTAGAAGCGCACGTCCTTTTGTTTTATTAGTTTTTAACCATGGGTATTCTCTATTTATTTTCCAATTGAGGATGATACATCCAATTATCCCAAAAATAAATTCAATAGCTACCCATAGATAAAGGTTCTTATAGTTATATGCAAGGTAAATTTGCAACAAAATTTTTATCAAGTTTGCTGATTGGGTGTAAATAGAAACGAGATATTTTTTTTGGTCTGCACTTAATAAAATTTGTCTATAATTTATGAAATATCCAATTAATGACGAACCAAGAATAGAATAAAAAGAGAAATAGACTATGCCTAACCCCAAAGTTGTATTCCCAAATATAAATGGAAAGAAAAGGCTTATCGCAATACCAACTCCTAATATGATACAGCCTATCCAATTGTACAAATAGCCAAAGACTGATAGAATTTCAGATACTTCTGGTTTGTTGTTTTGTTGTAATGGCTTATATAATAAATAGCCTATACTACCTCCAATACCTAATTCTGCAAGATTAAGATAACCTAAAATATTGGATAGAGTACCATTTAAGCCAATAAATTCAGCTCCAAGACATTGTAGAAATATCTTTCGAGAGAAGAATGCCAAAAATAGTGTGAGGAAATAAAATATAAGATTTACTTCCGCATTTTTTATACTTTTACTAACTCGTCCACTCATTTATTCTTTATATAGTGTAAATCATTGATGATTTTTCTATATGTAGCATGCCAATTGTCGATGTTAAGTCCTTCATGTGCATTATCAAGTGGCATGATCAAAGGCACGTGCTTGATTCTCAGATGATGTTTTTCGCAAAACACATTGATGAGGCGTTCACTCATATAGCCATAGATGCGACTTTGGACTGGATCATTGATGGGAGGCACACGGCGTTCTACCTCAAAAAGTATATCAAATAGCCATTCAGAATAGGCATCGAAGTGTTCCCAATGTGTGATGAACATATTATAGCCAACTGCCTTATTGCTATGATCCATTGTCTTCTCGAAGGCTGGGATGTATTGTGGACTGCGATCCTTTATAATCTGACGGAGCATCTCCCAATCCTTGGAGATATGATAATCTGCATATTGCTGGGTATTGCTGACACGCCAATGTCTGGCTATTGGGAGGATGATATCGTATTTTTTAAATATAGTTTCTAAATTAGGGAACTGATATCCCTGTTTGAGAAAGACTTCTGTTGGAATAAAATGTTTGTCTGCTGAGAACTGAGGCCATTTCTTCTTGAAGTCGAAATAGCGACGATAATGGTTCAAACCAACGATATCTACATTCTTCAGGTTTTTCCATGCCCAATAGTGGCAGGTTAATTCACAGAAATGTGGATTTTTGATGGATATGTTGTCACCCTCATTGTCGGGTTGATATCCCAATATGGATTGATGAAGAGCAGCCCCCGCCTGAACAGGTAGGAAAAAGGGATGCTTTGGCAACTCTACTTCTTTATGAGCGCAGATAAATATCTTAATCGTTTTCATAGGCTATCCGTGTTGAGTATGTATAAAGTCAGTATTCTTTCTATCAATATGCAATATGTTCTTGAACATTCTTAAAACCAGTCCGGGAATAGCTAATACTTTACTGAATGAACGCTTTCGTAATTGACTTGGAATGGCAATGAAAATAGAAATGGCTAGTACGCCGAGAAGAATCCACCACTTTTCGCACCACTCTGGAACAATAAGTGTCATAAGCACTGAGATCCCCCCAAGGAGAACAATGAGAATAGATCTGGGGATAAGGGCTTGTTGGATAACCTTATCGACAAAATTGATGTTGCCATGGAGAAGTGCTTTGGGCACTTTTGGTAACTGCGAGAACAGGCTTTGGACTTGGGCTGTCATCCATCGCATACGTTGACGCTGGAAATTATCCTGATTGCTGACTTTCTCATCAAAGACATGGATGTCAGGCGCGTATTTGATAAAGACACCTTGATGAAGCAAAAGGGCTTCCATTTCACGATCTTCACCTGCTGTGGTTAACTTAAAGACGTTTTCTTTGAATAAGTTATAATTGAAACACATGCCAGAGCCGATCAGTGCAGAAGAAAGTCCCAAACGGTTATGGGCTTTACGGAAGATGGTATTGTTGATCTCTTCACTTGCGCCGTCAAGAACAGCAACATCATTATTCGCGTTTTTTGCACAACGGTGACATTGGATGGCATCATACACGCTACATAGTATATTGAGTTGGGAAAGGAATTCCGGTCGGACGACATTATCTGCATCCAGAATGACTACGTTGTCATAATCACTATTAACATTCTCTATTGCAAACTGCATGGCCTTGGCCTTCGAGCTTTTATCAAATGTGGGCTGGAGTAGGGTAATAGGTAATTTCTTTAATCTTTCATTGGTCTCTGGTTTCATGTGGTCGGAAATCACAATGACCGTATATAAATCTTTTGGATAATCTTGCAGAAGGAATTGCTCCACAGCATTGATAATCACAGCATCCTCTTTGTAAGCGGGATAGAGGATCAGGAATTTAGTCATCCGATTGCTTAGGGCTGCTGCGTGGATGGCGATACGGTCTTCTTTTTCATAAAAGAGGGAGATAATGGCAAAGAATACCACGTAGACAACTGATCCTGCTATGACGAACCAGAGAATAATCTCTAAAATATGTATAATCTCCCAAATCGTCATAGTTTTTATTTGTTCCTTTTTTTAAGAATAAATTTGGCTAATCTGGTCTTTCCCAGGAATTTAAGATTGAATATGGCCCATAGACTGACAATGGGAGAACGCAGGAAAGTCTTGTCCCACATCTCATCGACCAAATAGTCGGGCGTGGCCAATGCAAAGAAGAACAGACAGATAGCTCCAATGCACCACCATTTGATGACTAAGGTGAAATAGATAAACGGCAAGACCAGGCTCATAATCATTATGATAGCCACCAAAATAGTTCTTGGGACTAATAACCATTGAATAATTTTATTGGCCAAATCGCGCTGCTTGTTAAAGATGGCACCTGGCAAATACTTGATGTTGCGGAACAGATTCCTGAATTGCTTGGCTGCCCAGCGACCATGCTGAATATTGAGTTTTTCCGTTGTCCTGACTTTTTCACCATAAATGAGAATGTCATGGAAATAGTCTATGTATATCTGATTGCGTAAGAGCATGGACTCCAATTCTTTGACTTCTGCAGAAGTCTTCGTCTTCATGACATTTTCTTTAAACCATTTGAAGTCAAACGCTGTTCCGGCATCAGCCAACGAAGCGGACAATCCCAGATTGATTTGTCCTTTGCGGAAAATGGAGTTGTTTATCTCTTCAAAGATGGCATCCAAGCGGGCTGCGGATGTATCTCTGTTTCTTGAAACGGTATGTGCCTGAATGGCTTTGGTGGCAGCCGACTCGTATGCATTATTCATTTCTGTCAAGAAATCCTGATCTATTATATTATCTGCATCTAATACCAATGCGACATCATAGATTTTAAATTCAGGGAGATTCAGAATGGCATATTGAAGGGATTTTGCTCTTGAGCTTTCTGCGAAGTTGGGCGTCAATAAAGTAATTGGATATTGCGCCAAGCGCATATTGGTGATTTCACTTTGGTGGTCAGAAATTACTGTGACATCGAAGAGACGTTGAGGGTAGGATTGTGCCAATATGGACAAGATGGTCTGCTCGATAACATGATCTTGTTTATAGGCTGGAATTAAGATGATGAAGCGACGTTTTATCTTGGCCTCATTGATATTGGTCGTTCTTTTAAATAAGGATGCAATAGAAAAGATGCCCAAGTATAACACTGTACCTGCGACAATGATGAAGAAAAACCAATCTACTATATATAATATTAACCAAAAATCCATTTTAAACAAGTTAAGAATTGAAAATTGAAAATTGAGAATTCCTGAAATCTTGCAATCCTTTAACAGTTGCTTTGATGAGGTCTGTTCGTCCTTTAATTATAAACCTGAGTATATCTCGATTAGCTACAATCATTTGTAAATAGATATATGCTAAACACTTCTTCATCCCCGTATAGTTTCGTTTTACAAGTAAAAGTCTGTTTCGCGTAATATAATAGGTGCGTAAAGGACTGTTCTGTCCTGTACTTTGACTCTCTTTATGATAGATGGTACTGGCGGGATCATACCAAATCTCATATCCAGCACGGTTTATCATCATAGACCAATCTAATTCCTCATAATAGAGGAAATAGCATTCGGGCATGAATCCTACTTGGTCAATGATTTCGCGTTTTAGCATCATGGCTGCACCATGGGCGTATGGCGTTTGATGCGGCGTGTCATATTGCCCCTTATCTTCTTCTCCAAAACCAATGGCACGATTACGTACCGTGATGGTAGAAAGTGGAGTGTAGCCTGCAAACTGAATCGGATTATTATCCCAGTCAAAGCGTATCTTTGGACAGACCATTCCAATTTTAGGAGAGGATTCCAATCGTTTAATTATAGCTTGTGGGTTGAAATACTTAAAAACCGTGTCGTTGTTAATAAGATATAGGTATTTACCTTTGGCCACTTTTATCCCAAGGTTATTACCTCCCGCAAAGCCTAAGTTCTGGTCACTGCGAATTGCTTTAATGTGGGGATATCGTGTTTGAAGCATACTTGCTTCATTCTCTCGAGAACCATTGTCTACCACAATCACCTCCATGTCTTCATTGAAGGGGATGCTATCAATCAATGCGCATGTATCGTTCAGCCCATTATAATTGACTGTAATGATGGACAATTCACACTCTTGAGGCAAGTTTCTTCTCCAATTTTAGTCGTTTCCTTTCTTCCTGCTCAACAAGCTGCTTGTTTTCGTATTCATTCCAAGCAGGTTCCAAATATGGTAAGATGTAGACGATGGATAGACCTCCATAAAACATAAGACAATTAGGGAACTGCATTAAAACCTGATTGGCATAACCTCCCAAATGTATGGCCACAAATGCTGAACATAGACCTCCTCCAATTCCTACTAATGTTTTGTTTTTTAATTTAAACAAGACTGTCCAACATGCGCCACCTAACATTATCAATGTTGTGATAATAAAGACTGTTATGCCAATAGGTCCAGTTCTTACCCAAATAAATACATATTCAGAATCAGGGGGAATGGTAGATAACTTCCGGTATTTATTATTTGAAGGAACATTATCCATACCCGTTCCAATACCAATTCCCCAAGGCGCATCTTGAATATATTTTTTTATGGCAGCCTTATTGATGTCACGAACATTTGCGGATGCGTCATCTCTATTGAAAGCTGAGCGCATACGGCGAATTTGCTGATTCCCTTCTCCAATTTTTGTAAAGACTAATATGAATGCAAAAATAGCTAATGCAATAGAAAATGGCACTGCAATTTTGATAGATTTAGATAGTATAACATAAACCATTAACCCTGCAGCCAAACAAAAAATAGCAGTTCTTGTACCAGAGAGGAACATACCCCAAATTACCAAAATAGATACAATAATAAAGAAAATGCGAAATTTGTTAATTTTTGCAGTTATAGCAAAAATAATGAAGGCTGCTGCTGTCGCTGCTGCATTACATCCATAATTGGCAGCATCACTAAATGTTGAGAAATATCTTATCAAAGTTCCTGCATTGAGGATATGTGTGGTTCTTCCCCGTGTCCATAACCATGAATGCTCAACGCTTGTAAAACCATAGTTTTTCTGTTTCCATACCCAATATACAGAAAATAGAGCCAATGCTCCCCATATTACTAAATATCTAATTAGATTTTCGGGGGTAGAAACGTATATAGAAAAAACTAAAAATATGTACAAAAGTTGAAATGCCATCAATCGAGCGCCACTATACCATTTCCCAATATTAATGCCTAAATCACATGTGTCATTTAAGACTTCAAGTGTACAAAAACCACACCAAATTATAAGGGCAAATAGCATTAGATTGACACATTTCTCAAATTGAGGCTTTTCTCTGGCATCAATAATAGCTATAGCGAGTAGGATTATTTGGAGCATTTCATTCGGAAGAGATGTTGGTATTGAGACATGTGCAGAAACATCTTTCATTTGGATGAAATAATTAACAAAAATCAATATCCAAAATGTCAACATTTTCCATTTGAATGCACAATATATAGCAAGTACTAGAAAGGGTATTAGACAAACTACTGTAAATGATGGAAACCCTGAATGCGTAAGTTGGTATAGAGCCAACAAAAACAGAAGAAAGAGTAATAATACTCTTCCTCCGTTTTCGCGGGAATATGTCTTAAACGTGCTCGTCATACTATTATTTTGCATGACTATTTTCAACGGCTGTCAATCCCATTTGAGACATGCGATATACAAAGTTGTTGAATCTGGTATAAGGTGGCAACTGGCCAACAAACTCTTCAACTGCATAACGCTGCGCCTCAGTGAGGTACATATAGAGTGTGTTCTGGTCTTCTAACTGTGACTGCAGTTCTTTTAATGCTTTCTGGTCCACATCTTTCCAAGTACGGTTGGCACGGGTTACTAATAGGTTAATGGTACCCATATTCAACAATGAAGGTGGAACAGAATTGTCGTCCAAGTTCGGATATTCGATAATTGCAATCTCATTGGGCAGGATATCCGGACAGATGTCTTTGATATCCTTAGCCATGATGAAACGGCTATCCTCTGCCAAATAATCCTCGTCGTAGGTGAGACGACGCACTTGCAAACCAATGGAAATCCAATAATTTTCCAATTCTTGGGCAATATAGCTCTTGCCATTTCCTGCATCTGTAGAAATCAGATTGAGTACATTCTGCTGACCTTCCTTAAAGTGGGGAAGAAGAGATTTGCTCAACTGACGAAGTGCCATATCGGCAATAGTCTTGTTGAAACGACGGTAACGCAAAGTACTTTCTTTCGGGAAACAACCCATAACGGGTACCTTGGTGATACGCTCGGAGCGCATTCGGTCTCGAAGCGTGCGATCCAGCAGTTCAATGATAAAGAAATACATTGCTGTTAATGCAAATGTCAGTAAGAATGCGCCTAGCAAAATCATCATACGATTCGTGGGTTGGGCATTCATTGGGAACATTGGCGGATTCAAAACGCGAAGTTTGGCTGTCGTCATCTGAAGGTTACGTTGACGTAGACGCGCAGAGTTCAATGCCTTAAGCATTTCCATATAGTTACCTTCAATAAATGATATATGGCGATCTTTACGGGCCAAGGTCGCACCTATAGGGGCATAGTACAAAATCTGTTTGTCTACTTTTTGACGCATAATATCCTGCGCACTCATTTCTGCCTTTGTTTTTTCCAATAGAAGGACTTGGTCTAACCACTTCGCAATCATATCATTGGCTTTAACACCAGTTTCAGTGCTATATGAACCAGCTTCAATGTCACGTGTTAATTCTTTCATACGTGCGGTACGTTCTTGAAGCATTTTTTCTGCTTTAGCTAATTCTAATTGAGACTCCACATTGCCTTCTCCACCTTCGCTATTCATCAAACGGAGATTTGAAATACGTGATTGAATACGTGAAATATCTGTAATCTGATCTGTAAAATCTCGATTCGCGCGGATAATTTTAGCGCGATCACCTAACTGACGCTCGAGATAATCCATCAACGACTTCGCCGTAGTATAATTCATAAGCTGATTATTGTCTGATGTCTGCTGGGCTGCATCTAACCCTGTTACAGCTTTTGTTTGCTCACCATAGTTGATAATTCGTTTTGAAACATTGTAACGAATCAGATCGTCTTCAGCTCCTGTCAATATTTTATATAAGCGAGCAACCTCACGCTCAAAGAACTTAATCACATCATTGGTCTCACCAAAGCGCAATTGCTGATATTGGCGGGCAAAAACTTCATTCAGGATGTCCAACGTATTGTAGACAATACCGGGATCGTTTGCGGTATAAGCAATATCAATAATATCACTTCTATTCAATTGCATGACCTTTAATCGACTTGTGATACTATTAATACCAAACCATCTATGATAGTTTAGTAAACTGAAAATGTAATTATCTTGAGAAGGCTTCTCGTACGCTTTTAAATTAGCATATGTAGCCTGCTCACTATTATGATTGATGAGGGCTTTAACATCCGCAGGTACTGTCGCACTTAACTGGCGGAAATGCTCAGAGGATATGTAGTTATTATCCTTGCTGGGATTACCATACATCATACAACGGGCGAACAGACGAAGTGATACCTCGTGAATAGTGACATCTGTGGTCATCAACAACATCAAGTTGGTAATGTTGGCCTGATTGTTGCCACCTGCTGCACCGGAACCACCTTCTAAGTTATATCCCGTAATCATACCTGTATAAATGGTGGTGTTGGCATCGTAGACACGTTCCATATTACGTGTCATGAACCATGCCACAATCAAAGCTATCAATGGTAAAATGATTAAATACCAGCGAATTTTATAAAGAAACCTGACTATATATCTGAACAAATCCATAATCTTATCTCATTAATGTTAATACTTATTTCTTTGTCGCTTTTTTGGCCGCTTTTTGAGCTTTTGCCTCAGCCTTTTCTAAAGCTCTAAGCTTTTTTTCTTCTTCTTCAGCTGCCTTTTTGACACGCTTTTCAACAGCTTTGTTTTCTTTAGCTAATTGCTTTTCTGATTTATGAACACTCCTATCTAAAGTGATTTCTGTAGTGGAGTTGGTTAGAATAGGTGTATGAGTGATAATTTCCAATGTCAAAATATCTGTAATAATTGCAGCTTGTTGATTTTGATATGATGAAACAGCACCATCTTCACGAGATTTTGTATATGCAAAATCTTCAATGGACATATTGCCGTTATGGAAATCTTCCAGATTCAAAGCTCCTGCACCTTGGTACATGGCTGCATTCTCACTTGCAGTTTTCAATATAATCAATCCTGTCGTAATTCTAGTATAAAGTTCTGCGATTCTTAATTTCAATTGGTCATATTGGTAATCTTTATTATATATTGCTTGATCTACCTCCAATTTTTTGCGTTTAACTGAAGCTCCTAAATCCAGAATGTCTTCTACAGGAACAGCCAAATTAACGCCCACATTCCAATAACTTTGTTCTCTGCCACTAAACTGCATCAATTGTAATGAATAGGTGCTGGATGCGCTTTGGCCCCACATATCTGATTTGCCATAACTATAACTTGCATGGCCTTGTATGTAGGAGAAAATATGCCGCTTTTGTTTGGCAACCTCTGCCTCAGCGATTTCCTGCGCCTTTTGTAAGGACATTACCTGTGGGGTGGCCTTGGCATTTTCAAACAATACAGCTAATGGCGGCAGGTGGAATTCTGAGAAGTTAATATTCATCTCCTTACTGGAGTCAAAGAATCCTGCCGCTATTCCACTGTCATCGAATGACGACTGTGCGTACGAAGCACTGCTTACACCTGCTATGGCTACGCAGAATAACAAATGTCTGAACCTGTTCATTTTTTTATTTTTCATACATTTCCTTTTTGAATCATTGAGGTTAGGGTCCGGAAGATGATCTTCATGTCGAGCATGAAGTTATAGGTCTGTCCGTAAGTGATATCCAATTGCTTGCGCTCCTCAGCCGACATCATGCCGCCCTTACCACGTTCTTCAACTTGCCAGAGACCAGTGAGTCCGGCAGGTGCCATAAAACGGTCGATGCTGGCATCGGCTGTGAGTTTTTCTGCTTCGTAGAGTGGGAGAGGACGATTGCCAACAATAGACATATCGCCTTTGAGAATGTTGAATAGCTGGGGAAGCTCATCGATGCTGGTCTTGCGGATGAACTTACCCACCTTTGTAACACGTGGATCGTTCTCAATCTTTACAAACGCATTCTCGATTTCTTCCTGCTTCTCCTTGTTAAAGTCACTTTCAGCTACCACGAAATCATCGCCGACAAGCATCACCTCATCGTCACTGATCATCATGTCGGACTCCACGCCCATATCCATCATCATCATTTCAGCCTCTACACCGAGGGGCGCAGTGATGACGGCCTTATCGTTTTCATCACCATCCTTGTTCTGTTCTGCATATTGATTTCCAGCTTCTTTAGCCACTTCTTTTAGTCTCTCTTCGGCATCCACATACATTGAACGGAATTTCAGGAAGTTGAAGATGGTATAGTTGGTTCCGACTCGCTTTGACTTGAACAATACCGGACCCTTGCTTTCCATGCGAATAGCAATGGCGGTAATGATAAAGACCGGCGAGAGGATAATGATGGCAATGAATGAAACGACGATGTCAAACAGACGCTTCCAAATAGGAATCTTGAACTTCAAGATGCGATGCTTTGCAGTCTGCTCATCGAAAAGCATGCCTTCTCGGTCGGAAATGAATTGAATCTTCCTGTTCAATTCTGTCACAGAAGCATCAATCGAAATAGTGTCGTTAATACCGCACTTCTGATAGACTTCGCGATCTTCTGCCGTTAACTCATGCGTGAGCAGGATGACATAGACGTTCTTACATTTTTTTCTAAGATAGGTGATAGCCGTAATGTCTTCATTACGGATAGTTTGTTCGAAGAAAAGGATGAAATGCTCATTGCGGACATGGGACACACAGACCGATGCCGCTTCCTTGTAGTTCTTGGCGAATTGTACAAGGCGTCCAGGAATGTATTTCAACCGCTCTTCGGTTTCTTTGCTGTTACCTAAGTAAACTACACCTATCATATATATAATATGTATTAGGGAACGATCTTCTTGACTCGAATTTTTAACTCCATCGGGTTAAAGGGCTTGACGATATAGTCTTCGGCTCCTATCTCAAGCAGGCGAATACGTTCGCTGGTTGAATCTTCACTCGACAACATAATGACGGGGATGTGCTTAAACAACTCGTTTTGCTTGATCCACTCCAAAAAATCGTCACCACGCATACCTGGCATGCGGATGTCAGAGATAATCAAATCGGGCGTATTGCCAGCCTGAAGCCATTTTACACCCTGCAGACCATCGGGCAACCACTGTACGTCGTAATCGCTCATCAGATAAATTGAGAGCACCTTTGCGATGGTCTCTTTGTCGTCAAGTATTAGTATTTTCTTCTTCATATATGAATTATTTTTTTTGTCGCTAATTAGCCATAATCTTGTGCAAAGGTAAGAAAAAAAATTAAATTGTGTTCAAAAATTCGTAAAAAAATCATCTTTTTCCCTAAAAAAGTTGCTATTTTGATAAAAAATGGGGAAATTTGCAGTGAAAACGTACTATAAATAGAAACATTTAATCACTTATTATGGCAAATAGATATCTATTAGGTTTTGATGTCGGTAGCTCTTCAGTGAAGGCATCATTGGTAAATGCCGATAGCGGCAAGTGTGTAGCAACAGCCTTCTTCCCTGAAAAGGAGGCACCAATTATGGCCGTGAAGGCTGGATGGGCTGAGCAGGATCCTCAGATGTGGTGGGACAATGCCAAGCTGAGTCTTCAGAAGATCATGAAAGAGGCAGGTGCTACGGGTGAGGAGATCAAGGCTATTGGTATTTCTTATCAGATGCACGGTCTGGTCTGTGTGGACAAGAATCTGAAGGCGTTGCGTCCTTCAATCATTTGGTGTGATTCCCGTGCTGTTCCTTATGGTGAGAAAGCCTTCAAGGAACTGGGGGAAGACCAGTGTCTGAGTCATCTGCTGAATTCTCCGGGTAACTTCACAGCCGCTAAGTTGGCGTGGGTAAAGGAAAATGAGCCAGACCTCTATAATAATATATATAAGGTAATGCTGCCTGGTGACTATATTGCTATGCGTCTCTCTGGTGTTGCCAATACGACTGTCAGTGGTCTGTCTGAAGGTATGTTCTGGGATTTCAAGAACAATCAGGTGGCTGATTTCCTGATGAAGTACTACGGCTTCGATCAGAATCTGATTGCTGACATCGTTCCTACATTCGCAGAGCAGAGTGTGGTCAGTGCTGAGGCTGCAGCAGAACTGGGTCTGAAAGCAGGTACACCGATTACCTATCGTGGTGGTGACCAACCGAACAATGCCTTGTCGCTGAATGTGTTGAATCCTGGTGAGATTGCTGCTACTGCAGGCACATCAGGTGTGGTTTATGGCGTGTTGGGTGAGGTGAACTACGACAAACAGAGCCGTGTGAATACCTTTGCACATGTGAACCATACGATAGACCAGACACGTCTGGGTGTGTTGCTTTGTATTAACGGTACTGGCATTCTGAATGCTTGGACGCATCGTAATATCACGCCTGAGATTGGTTATGCTGAGATGAATGACCTGGCCGCTTCTGTGCCTATCGGTAGTGAGGGCGTGACCATTATTCCATTCGGTAATGGCGCAGAGCGCGTATTGGAGAACAAGGAAATAGGTTGCTCGATCAACGGTTTGAACTTCAATAAGCATAATAAAGCCCACTTGGTTCGTGCTGCCCAGGAGGGTATCGTCTTCTCGTTCTGCTATGGCATGGAGATTATGCAGCAGATGGGTATGGACATTAAGAAAATCCACGCAGGAAAGGCCAATATGTTCCTAAGTCCGCTGTTCCGTGATACGTTGGCTGGCGTGAGTGGCGCTACCATCGAACTCTATGATACAGACGGCTCTGTTGGTGCTGCTAAAGGTGCTGGTATTGGTGCTGGTATCTATGCCAATGCTGATGAGGCCTTCGCATCGTTGGAGAAGTTACAGGTGATTGAGCCGGATGCCGCTCATCGTGCTGAGTATCAGGCTGCTTACGCTGCTTGGAAAGCAACATTGGAGAAGAATATCTAATTAATATATCAATTATTCATTATTAATCAACACAATTATGGCAAAAGAGTATTTTCCGTTTACCGGTAAGATTCCTTTCGAGGGAAAGGATAGTAAGAATGTAATGGCTTTCCATTATTATGAGCCTGAGAAGGTCGTGATGGGTAAGAAAATGAAGGACTGGCTGAAGTTCGCTATGGCCTGGTGGCACACTCTAGGCGGCGCAAGTGCAGACCAGTTTGGTGGTCAGACTCGCTCATACGAGTGGGATAAGGCAGAGTGCCCTGTTCAGCGTGCCAAGGATAAGATGGACGCTGGCTTCGAGATCATGGATAAGTTGGGTATTGAGTACTTCTGCTTCCACGATGTAGACCTCGTTGAAGAGGCTCCCACCATCGCTGAGTATGAAGAGCGCATGAAGGCCATCACTGACTATGCTCAGGAGAAGATGAAGCAGTTCCCCAACATCAAGTTGCTTTGGGGTACCGCTAATGTCTTTGGTAACAAGCGTTATGCCAACGGTGCTTCTACAAACCCCGACTTCGACGTCGTAGCTCGTGCTATCGTTCAGATTAAGAATTCTATCGATGCTACCATTAAGCTCGGTGGTACCAACTATGTGTTCTGGGGTGGTCGTGAGGGTTACATGAGCCTGCTGAACACCGACCAGAAGCGAGAGAAGGAGCACATGGCCATGATGCTTGGCATGGCTCGCGACTATGCACGCAGCAAGGGATTCAAGGGTACATTCCTGATTGAGCCGAAGCCCATGGAGCCTTCGAAGCACCAGTATGATGTTGACACTGAGACCGTTATTGGTTTCCTGAAGGCTCATGGCCTGGATAAGGACTTCAAGGTGAATATCGAGGTGAACCACGCTACATTGGCTGGTCATACCTTCGAGCACGAGTTGGCTTGTGCTGTTGACGCAGGTATGCTGGGCTCTATCGACGCTAACCGTGGTGATGCTCAGAATGGATGGGATACCGACCAGTTCCCCATCGACAACTTTGAACTGACACAGGCTATGCTGGAGATCATCCGTAACGGTGGCTTCAAGGATGGCGGTACCAATTTCGATGCCAAGATTCGTCGTAATTCTACAGACCTTGAGGATCTTTTCATTGCTCACATCAGTGGAATGGATGCTATGGCACGTGCTCTTATGAATGCTGCTGATATTCTGGAGAACTCAGAACTTCCCGCTATGAAGAAGGCTCGTTATGCAAGCTTCGACAGCGGTATCGGTAAGGACTTCGAGGATGGCAAACTGACCTTCGAACAGGTTTACGAATATGGTAAGAAGGTTGAAGAGCCGAAGCAGACCTCTGGTAAGCAGGAGAAGTATGAGACAATTGTCGCACTTTATGCAAAATAAAAAATTAACCCCCGCCAACCGGCGGGGGTTAATTTTATACTAAACTAGAACGATACCAATCAAATAACTTTTGAACGCCGTCCTCAATCTCGACTTTATGTGTCCAGCCAAGAGAGTGGAGTTTTGAAACATCGATGAGTTTGCGCATGGTGCCATCGGGTTTGGAGGTGTCGAATTCCACTGTGCCCTCGAAACCAACAGCTTTGACTACGAGTTCTGAGAGTTCGCGAATGGTCAGCTCCTTACCGGTTCCTACATTGATATGACAATTGCGGATCTCACCCAGTGATGGTATGGCTCCTCCACGACCTGCACTGTGGTTGCGGTCTACGGCACCATCTGTACTTGCGCCATAATGTACAGATGAATATTTCTCAATACCAATGATATCGCTGAAGTTTACGTTCAACAATACATGGACGGAAGCATCAGCCATATCCTCGCTCCAAAGAAACTCTCGCAGCGGGGTGCCTGTACCCCAAAGTACGACTTTATTATTGTAGATACCGTATTTTCCAAGCACTTTTAGGATGTCTTGTTGTGAAGCGGTGCCATCGACACCTTCTACCGGACGCATATTCAGGTCGATAGCAATCTTATCCCATTCTCCATCGTGGATAAGTTTAGCGAGGTAGATTTTACGCATCATCGCTGGCATGACATGGGAGTTTTCCAAATGGAAATTGTCATTAGGCCCATATAGATTAGTTGGCATCACGGCGATATAGTTGGTGCCATACTGCAGATTATAGCTTTCGCACATTTTCAGACCTGCAATCTTGGCGATGGCGTATTCCTCGTTGGTATACTCCAGGGGGGATGTCAACAGACAATCCTCCTTCATCGGCTGTGGTGCATTCTTGGGATAGATACAGGTGCTGCCCAAGAATAGTAACTTTTTGACTCTGTGGGCATAAGCCTCGCTGATGACATTACATTGGATTTTCATGTTCATCATAATGAAATCAGCACGATAGAGCGAGTTGGCCATAATACCGCCAACAAAAGCTGCTGCCAAAACAACGGCGTCGGGCTGTTCCTCATCAAAGAACTGCTTGACGGCAATCTGATCCGTGAGATCGAGTTCCTTATGGCTACGCCCCACAAGATTAGTGTATCCCCGCTGAAGGAGATTATTCCAAATGGCGGAACCCACAAGTCCGTGGTGTCCCGCTACGTATATCTTAGATGATTTATTTAAACTCATTCTTCCATCTGGGCTTTGATGAACAATTTCTTCACGAACTTCATGTCGTGCTTAACCATAATCCTTACCAGTTCCTCAAAGGATGTCTTATGAGGATTCCAACCCAGTTTGGCCTTGGCTTTAGCAGGGTTACCCAGCAACTGGTCTACTTCAGCAGGACGGAAGTACTTCGGATCGACCTCCACGAGTGGCTTGCCGGTGGCTTTGTCGTAACCTTTTTCATCGATACCATCTCCTTTCCATTCCAGTTCAATGCCAACCTCCTTAAAAGCGAGGGTCGTAAATTCACGGACGGTATGATACTCGCCAGTGGCAATCACGAAATCGTCGGGTTCGGGCTGTTGCAAGATGAGCCACATACACTCGATATAATCCTTGGCATAGCCCCAGTCGCGTAGGGAATTCAGGTTCCCCAAATAGAGTTTGTCCTGGTAACCCTGAGCAATTCGGGAGGCTGCCAGCGTAATCTTACGGGTCACGAAGTTCTCGCCACGACGTTCACTCTCATGGTTGAAGAGAATACCATTGCAACAGAACATACCGTAAGATTCACGATAGTTCTTCATGATCCAAAAGCCATAGAGCTTAGCGACTGCGTAGGGTGAACGGGGATAGAACGGGGTCGTTTCTGACTGCGGCACTTCTTGCACCTTACCATAGAGTTCGGAGGTGGAAGCCTGGTAGATACGACAGGTCTTCTCCAGTCCACAGATGCGCACTGCCTCTAAAAGACGCAGCACACCGTCGGCATCCACATCAGCCGTGTATTCGGGTACATCGAAAGATACCTTTACATGACTTTGTGCCGCCAGATTATAAATCTCGGTGGGTTTCGTCTCGCCAATCACACGAATCAGCGATGAAGAATCTGTCATATCCGCCCAGTGAAGGTTCACTAGACGCTTCTTCTTCATGTCACGCACCCACTCATCGAGGTAAAGGTGTTCGATACGACCGGTGTTGAATGATGAAGAACGGCGCAGGAGACCGTGCACCTCATAACCTTTTTCAATTAAGAATTCTGCCAGGTAAGAACCGTCCTGTCCGGTGATACCTGTAATAAGAGCAACTTTTTTATCCATTTAAAATTAGTTTTCGCCAGAGAACTGCTTGATGCGCTGTTCTTCTGAGAGTTTACAAATAAGCAACGTATTATCTTTCTCTGCCACGATATAGCCGTCGAGTCCCTGGATGACAACCTTCTTTTCCTGTGTGGTGTGGACGATGCAATTATGACTTTCTATCAGGTTGACGCTCTGTCCAATGGTGGCATTGCCGTAAAGGTCCTTTTTGCTCTGGCCATGCAGAGATCCCCATGTTCCCAGGTCACACCATCCGAAATCAGACGGACAGACAAAAATCTCCTCAGCCTTTTCCATGATGGCATAGTCGACAGATATGTTCTCGCATTCTGGGAAACGTTCGTCAATGAGGGCCTGTTCCTTATCTGTTCCGTAAACGGATTGCATGGACTCAAAGATTTTTGCCATCGTTGGTTGGTAAATGCGGAAGGCATTCACAATCGTATTGATGTTCCAAATAAAGATGCCGGCATTCCAAAAATAATAGTTCTTCTTAATATATTCCTCTGCGGTCTTGAAGTCGGGCTTCTCCCGGAACGAGTCAACGCGATAGATTTCCTTGTTTCTGAGGGAGGATGTGCTGAGATCTGCCTGTATATAGCCATATCCTGTTTCCGGACGGTTAGGCTTCATGCCTAATGTGACGATGGCGTCAGTTTCACTGGTAAAACGCATGCATTCCTTGATAACTCGCTGGAATTCAGCGATATCCGTCACGATATGGTCACTTGGGGTGACAACGATATTGGCTTTAGGATCGTTCGATTTGATACGCCAACTGACGTAGGCGATACATGGAGCGGTGTTTCTACGGCAGGGCTCACAAAGAATATTTGTCTTGGGAATGTCTGGCAACTGCTCTTCGACAATCGGCGCATATTTCTGGTTGGTTACTACCCAGATGTTTTCTGGTGCAACCAGGTTGCCAAAACGTTCAACTGTCAGTTGTATCAATGTCTTGCCAACACCGAGGACATCAATAAACTGCTTGGGTTTTTCTGCAGTACTCATCGGCCAGAAGCGACTCCCGACGCCGCCAGCCATAATCACCAAATGGTTGTTTGTCTTTGCCATAAGCACGAATATGTTTGATAATAATCTGCAAATATATACAAATTATTCCAAACAAGCGCATTTTTTTCAAAAAAAAGCTAATCAGGCCTGCATTTTCTGCTTTTTGAGGTAATGATTTACGCAAAAATAGATGCATGCCAGTATCAAAAGGCCGATAATGACAATCTTGATGTATTCGGCATATTCTGCTATTTTGTCGTTTAATTGATCCTCTGGTACAATGGCATGCAGATACCATCCTAAGATGGCCAGTACAGTATGCCAGCCACCGGCTCCAATGGTTGTGAACAGAATGAATTTGCCATAATTCATTCTCGCCAGTCCTGCGGGGATGGAAATAAGATGGCGGATGACTGGGACGAATCGTCCTGTCAATGTTGCTGCCACACCGTGGTCGTCAAAATACTTCTCGCTTTTCTCAACTTTCTCCTGATCCAAGAGACAGAGATGACCTAATTTACTATTTGCAAATTTGTATACAACCGGACGTCCGACATAGAGTGCTGCAAAATAATTGATGGAGGCTCCGACGTCAGCTCCCAAGGTTGCAAACAAAATGATGAGGAATACGTTCAATGAACCACTTGCTGCATGATAGGCTGCCGGGGTAACTACAAATTCTGACGGCACAGGAACAACCGTACTTTCCAGTAGCATCAGGAAAAATATCGTTGGATAATTCAGATTACTGAGTAGTGTTGTAATGATATTCATGATTCCTTTAATGATTCTTCTATAAACTGCTGGTATTCTGTTACTTTCATGCCAATTGGAAACAGGTGCCCTAATACCATTTTTGCTTCTTTTGGATTCTTCTCAACGGCCTTTTTGAGATAGTCGATGAATTCGTCGTAATGCTTGATATCCCAGCAACAGAGAGCCATATATGAATAGCCTTCATTCCAATCGTCATCTACAAAATTGAAGAATTTCTTAAATAGTTTGTAGGATGCTGAGACGTATCTGTTATCATAAAGAGACACCATGACACGTAGCATGGTTTTGGGCGCATTGCCTGATTCTAATATGACATTTTTGAAGACAATTTCTGCCTCTCTCAACCGCTTGTTGGCTACGAGAATGTGTCCTCGGATGACTTCCATATCGATATGGTCGCAATCCAGATTTTCTGTCTTGTCTATATAGTAGAGAGCCGTCCCGGGCTGTTTCAGTTCGCTATAAGCAAAGGCGAGTTCTTGATAGATCTCTGGCAGATATTGTGAATCAGGCAGGGCAAGATCCTCGGCAATGAGCAGTCGGCTGATAGCCTCTTCAAATCTTCCGAGGTTAATCAGACAGGTACCCTGGTGCAAATAGCCAAACTCGTCGGTATTGTTCTTTTCTGAGTATTTCTCGAAATAGGAGAGTGCTTCCTCAAAGTTTTCCAGATGATAAAGGCCATTGGCTTTTGTCAGAATGCTCTCCGCGTCATTGGGGTCAATGGCAATGGCATACTCGCTGCTGGCGATGGATGCACCGTAATCCTCACTCATGAACTGGGCACTGGCGAGAGCGTTCCAATAAACCTTGGAGTAGGGGTTGTGATCCAACAACTCATTAAATAGTTTGCTGCTGTCTTCGTATTTGCCAATGCCGAAAAGGGTGCGGGCCATGAGTTCCTTGAAATCATCAGAATCGTCGCCTTGTGAGCGTGCCATCCATTCAAATGACTTGTTATAGTCATTGTATTCTGCAAACAGATTGGCTACATCATAAACGTAATCCATCTGTTCATCAGGTGGCAGTTCCATGAATTGCTTCCGGAATAACTCGTCGGCCTCTTCCGTTTTCCCCTCACAGATTAGGATTTCTCCTAATAGATAGAGATATTCGGCTTGATCGATGATACGTATCCGTTCCGCGTAGTCTCTTGCAGTCCTGAAATTGTTGAGACTGAGGGCCTCGCGGGCTTTATAAAGCAAAGGACCGATGGCATCGGGATTGAACTGTAGGGCCAGTTCAATGGCAGCAGCAGCATCATCCAACCTGCCTTCGTAGTGATAATAATCGGCTATATCAGCCAAATCATCGGCATCCATATAGACTGGATGTCCCGATTTGACCGAATCCTCATATTGTTCAAGGAGTTTCTTGAAACCTTCACTTTCGAAGTAGGCCGTGTCGTCTGTCATCTACTTATTGCTTTTTTGCCCAGGAGTCTTTCAGACCGACGGTCTTGTTGAAGACAGGATGAGCATCGCTGGTGTCGCTGTCGGGAGTGAAATAACCGATACGCTGGAACTGCAGGTAGGTCAACGGCTTCATCGTGGCAGCGAAGGGCTCCACATAGCAGTTTTTCAGAATATGCAACGAATCGGGATTGATGATCTGCTTCATCGCGGTGACAGCATCGCAGTTCTGCTCTTCCCGGATGGCAGCCATATCGTCGCGGGGATTCTCCACCTTCCACAGACGGTCATAGAGGCGTACCTCAGCCTTCACGGCATGGGCACAACTTACCCAGTGGAGCGTCTTGCCCTTGATCTTACGGTTAGAACCGGGCAGACCGCTGCGTGAGTCAGGATCGTATGTGCAATAGATGGTGGTGACATTGCCGTTCTCATCCTCGTCACAGGGATGCTCCTCATTGCATTTGATGATATAGGCATTCTTCAGACGAACCTCCTTACCAGGGGCCAGACGCATGAATTTCTTCTCGGCTTCCTTCATGAAGTCATCACGCTCAATCCACAACTCACGGCTGAACTCGATAGTATGAGTGCCATCTGACTCATTCTCGGGATTGTTGACGGCTTCAAGCTGTTCTACCTGACCTTCGGGGTAGTTGGTGATGACTACCTTTACAGGATCGAGAACAGCAGAGACACGGATGGCACGACTGTTGAGGTCGTCACGGACGGCACTCTCTAACAAGGCCATGTCGTTCAGGGCATCCAGTTTGGTATAGCCAATCTTATCGATGAAGTTCACGATACTCTCAGGACTGTAGCCACGACGGCGGAAACCGCAGATAGTCGGCATACGGGGATCATCCCAGCCATTGACAAGTTTCTCATTCACCAATGCCAGCAGATTACGCTTCGACATCAGCGTGTAGTTCAGATTCAGTTTGTTGAATTCTGTCTGACGGGGACGGTTATCCTCGATATTGTCGGTCTCGCCTTTCCATTCCTTCATCCAGGTAACGAACAGGTCATAAAGGGGACGATGCTCCACAAACTCCAGGGTACACCAGGAATGGGTGACACCTTCCAGATAGTCGCTCTGTCCGTGGGTAAAGTCGTACATGGGGTAGGCATTCCACTTGTTACCGGTACGGATATGTGGGATGTTCAGCACACGATAAATCAGCGGGTCGCGGAATAGCATGTTGGGATGAGCCATGTCGATTTTTGCGCGGAGCACAAGCGTTCCGGGCTCGCATTTGCCACTATTCATGAACTCAAAGAGCTTCAGGTTCTCCTCTATAGGACGGTCACGGAATGGACTGTTCGTTCCAGGGCTGGTGGTGGTTCCTTTCTGCTGTGCAATCACCTCGGCACTCTGCTCATCGACGTAAGCACGCCCCTGCTGAATAAGCCATATTGCAAAGTCCCATAATTCCTGGAAATAGTCACTGGCATAATATATGTTGGCCCATTGGAAACCGAGCCATTTGATATCATTCTCAATGCTTTCAATATATTCCGTATCTTCTTTGATCGGGTTTGTATCGTCGAAACGGAGGTTGCAGATGCCGTTGTATTTCTTGGCCAGTCCGAAATCAATGGCAATGGCCTTGGCGTGTCCTATATGCAGATAGCCATTGGGTTCTGGTGGGAAACGGGTCTGCATCCTACCACCGTTCTTGCCTTCTGCCAGGTCGTTGATCACTTTCTGCTCAATAAAACTCACCGAGCGCTTCTCCTCATTAATTACCTTCTCTTCCATATCTTCTTTATTCATTATTCATTTTTCATTATTCATTCTTCACTTAATCCCTCTTTCGTTCAGCGCCTTTGAGTAGCGTGCTGCATTTTTCAGGTGCTCATTATAGGTCCTTGCAAAATTGTGGGTACCAGAGAAATCCTCCTTGGCACACATGTAAAGATAGTCGTGAGCCACTCTGTTCAGTACGGCATCAATACCCTTAATCGAGGCAATCTTGATGGGACCAGGAGGAAGGCCTGTATTTCTATAAGTGTTGTACGGACTGTCATAGAAAAGCATATCGTGATAGATACGGCGCAGTTCAAAACGCTTCATGGCGAATTTGATGGTTGGGTCCGCTTGTAAGGGCATATCAGCTTTGAGACGGTTCAGATACATGCCTGCCACCATCGGCTTCTCCTCGTTGTTTGCCGTCTCTTCATCGATAATGCTGGCCAAGGTGCAGACTTCATTTGGCATCAAGCCGATCGTCTCTGCCTTTGCCTTACGCTCGTTATTCCAGAAACGGTCATGCTCTTTCTGCATACGCTCCATCAATCCGTCAAGACTGACGTTCCAGTAGATCTCATAGGTATTCGGTACAAACAGACAGGCGATGGTGGCCGTGTCATATCCCCAACGTCCGCAAAAGTCATTGTCAGTGAGGGATGCGGCCAGTGTCAGACTGTCAAGCATCAGTTTCTTGGAGAGAACACCTGCTAACTTCTCCATCGTTCTTGATTCTGGGATAGTCAGCATTTCTGCTTGTTGGTGGCCGTTTTTCAGATTACGTACAATCGTAATGGCATTTTCGCCGGGTTGGATGGCATAACGACCAGTGCGTATGTTCTTGGTATAGCCCCAATAACGGGCTAGGTATTTCAGACCCGTCAGACCGTGGGTAGTGGCTATCGGCTCCAGCTTGACATACACGGAGTCAGCCGTATCGTCGTCATCAATATAGAGGTAGGAAACCTTGTCCTCTGTTGATACATCGGTCAGGAAATAATAGTATACCAGCCCTCCTATCACCAGGATACAGATGATGATTGGAATCAGATAATATTTGGCCTTTATTGTCTTCATTACGCTTCTATCATGTGAAAATCGCTGCAAAATTACGAAATATTTATGAATTATGTATTATGTAATCGGAATTATTTCGTATCTTTGCACTAAAATAAGTCGATTATGAAACTGAAATTCACCATACAATATGGCACACAGTGGGGAGAGAGTCTTCATGTCGTAGTCAGTTATCACAGTTCTGATGGTACGAAGAAAAGCGCCAATCTGCTGATGTTGACCGACGATGGTACGCTGTGGACCTTGGAGACCTCTGCTGTTGCATCGCGCCAACATCCCATAGAATCATTTTCTTATTATTATCAGGTTGAGGATGAAGAGGGCCATGTGCTGCGTCGGGAGTGGACCATGATTCCCCGAATCTATCATTTTGATACGTCTAAAAGTTATGTGCTGTCGGACTTATGGCGGGATGTTCCCATTCAGTATCATCTCTATAGCAGCGCCTATATCACCACAAAGGGCCTCGTCCGCGGTGAACAAGTTAAGCCGCTACGGGTGCCACTCTATCGTAAGACCATCATCTTCCGCGTCTCGGCCCCACAGCTTCTCAAAGGACAGTCGCTGGCCATTGTCGGTAGCCATCCGGCCTTAGGCGACTGGAATGCGGCCCGCTATCTGCGGATGGAATACTTAGGCCAGCACGACTGGATGCTGTCGGTGAATGTGGATGCCGTCCTTCTGCCTTTGGAATATAAATATGTGGTGATTGATGATGCCACTAATACTTTGGTAGCCTGGGAAGAGGGAGATAACCGTACCACGGATGGACTGATGCCGCCTGACATCTCGGCAGTCCCCGATGGTACCGTGCTGGTAGCCTATGGCGAGAATCTCCGAATCAAGGAGAAAACCTGGCGTGTGGCTGGTGTCGTGGTGCCGGTATTCTCGCTGCGAAGCGACTATTCTTATGGTGTTGGTGATTTTGGCGACCTGAAACGATTGGTAGACTGGGCCACCTTGACAGGGATGAAGGTGATTCAGATCCTGCCTGTGAATGATACCACTACCGATGGCGGTTGGCACGACTCGTATCCGTACAATATCGTGTCGGCCTTTGCGCTGCATCCGCATTATATCGACTTGGAGGCCCTCGGCAACCTGAAGAACAAGACGAAAATGACCGCCTTCCAGCGGCAGCGCAGGGAACTGAATGCCTTAGGCTACAGCGACTATGAGGCCGTGGAGCGCGTGAAGTCAGCATATGTGCAGGAGTTATTTGACGAGAAAGGCCAGCAGACACTCGACAGCAAGGAGTTCAAGGCGTGGTTTGAGGAGAATCGGTTCTGGCTGGAGCCGTACGCCAATTTGCGTGCAAACAAATCTCTTTCCTCTTTCCTCTTTCCACTTTCCTCTTTGATCTATTTCACCCAGTATCACCTTCATCTCCAGTTGAAGGCCGCTGCCGATTATGCCCGTTCTAAAGGCATTGTCCTCAAAGGCGATGTCCCCATCGGCGTGAATTTTAACAGCGTAGAGACCAAGACCCATCCAGCGCTCTTCAATCTCGACTCCCAGACCGGTGCTCCGCCTGATGCTTTCTCTCCAAATGGTCAGAATTGGGGCTTCCCGACTTACAATTGGAACGAGAAGTCAATTATTCCCTGGTGGCACCGCCGCCTCGATTGGATGTCCCAATACTTCGATGCCTTCCGCATCGATCACGTCTTAGGCTTCTTCCGTATCTGGGAAGTCCCTGCAGATGCCATCTTTGGCATTCTTGGCCATTTTTCACCGGCGCTTCCGCTGACCGTCAGCGAGATAGAGTACTTCGGACTGCCTTTCCGCAAAGACTTTATGACGCGTCCTTTCATCAACGACCGGGTGATAGAACGTCTTTTCGGCATTCATGCCCAGTTCGTGAAGGAGAATTTCCTGATTTCGCGTAGCTATGGCCTCTATGATCTGAAAGCGGAATACAATACCCAACGCAAGGTTCGTGACCATTTCGAAGGTCGTGGCGACGAGAATAGTCTCTGGATACGCGATGGCCTTTATCGGTTGATCAGTGGTGTGCTGTTCCTCGAAGACCCGCGCCAGCCGAATATGTACCACCCTCGTATCGGCGTCTATAACGAACCTGTCTTCGATGCGCTGACCAATGAGGAAAAAGATGCCTTCATGCGTCTTTATAACAATTTCTTCTACCAGCGTCACAATTTCTTCTGGGGCGGTGAGGCCATTCGTCGTCTGACAGATGTCTTCGGTCAGACCCGCATGCTCTGTTGTGCGGAAGACTTAGGCATGTTGCCGGATTGCGTGTCGCCGGTTCTCGACAGCCTGCGTATCCTGACGCTCGAGATCCAGTCGATGCCCAAACAGAACGGTTTTGAGTTCACCCATCTCGATGGCAATCCCTATCGCAGCGTGGCCACGTTCTCCACCCACGACATGGCACCGCTCCGGTTGTGGTGGGAGGAGAGCCCTGAGCGCACCCAGCGCTATTATATCACGATGCTCCAGAAGCAGGGTAGGGCACCGGAACATCTGCCGGCTCATCTCGCCGAGGAGATCATTGCCCGCCATCTCTATTGTCCGTCGATGCTATGTATGCTCTCGTTGCAGGATTGGCTGGCGATGGACGGTGAGCTGCGCTCCAAGCATCCCCGTGAAGAGCGCATCAACGTGCCCAGCGATCCCTATAATCATTGGAAATACCGTATGCACCTGACTATCGACGATTTGCTCAAGGCCGACAGATATAATAATAAGGTACGTACGATGATAACACGCAGCCGGAGAAGTGAATAGTTTTAGCACATATATCTTCGACCTCGACGGCACGCTGCTCGATACCTTAGGCGATCTGGCGGCATCTGTCAATTACGCCCTTCGCACCCATGGCATGCCGGAGCATTCTGTCGACGATGTGCGCCGATTTGTGGGCAATGGTGTCCGCAAGCTGATGGAACGGGCCGTTCCTGATGGCCCCGACAATCCACGCTTCGATGCGGCCTTCGCCACCTTCCGCCAGCATTATATGGCGCATTCCTTAGATACCACCCGTCCTTACGAAGGAATTCCCGAGGCGCTCGAAGCCCTCAAAGCCCGTGGCTGTCACCTGGCTGTGGTCAGCAACAAAATGATGGCAGCCACCCAGGAACTCTGCCGTCATTTCTTTCCCGATACCATCGAAGTGGCCATCGGCGAGGATGAGGCTGCTGGCATCCGTCGCAAGCCCGCTCCTGACACCGTCTTCGCCGCCTTAAAAGCCCTTGGGGTGGGGAAGGAGAATGCCGTCTACGTCGGTGATAGCGATGTTGATATCCAGACCGCCTGCAACGCAGGCCTCCCCTGTATCAGCGTCCTCTGGGGCTTCCGCGATCGTGATTTCCTGATCTGCCACGGTGCCCAGACCTTTATTACCCATCCTGCCGAACTACTCACAATGGGAAAAAAGCAATTTGTAATGTAATTGATGTGCCCAAAGTGCCGCTGGGTGTCTCGCTGTTGTTTATGAACATCGGCATGCAGGCAGGTGTGGTAGGTGCCATGGACTTCTTCTATCTCAGTACCTATGTCAACGGTTTTACGCCCGGTATGCAGAATGCGTATATCGGCGGTTCCTTTAAGCCGTTGAAGAACCTGTCGTTGGGCGCCACGTATCACTATCTGGCTACGGGAACCAAACTCACGGGATTGGATAAAACCCTCGGTCATGAGATAGAAATCGAGGCCTCGTATCGACCGATGAAGGGTGTCAGTATCTCTGCGGGTTATTCTTATATGACGGGCACGGAGACCATGGAACGTTTGAAGCGTGCCAGTGGCGACGGTAGTCTGCGCTGGGCGTGGCTCTCGCTGAACGTTTCTCCGAGAATCTTCTCCGCGAAATGGTAATTCACGCCTAACGCAAAAAGGGCCTATTTGCCGCTGCCGATGACTTTGGAGATGTCCATGATCATACCACCGTTGCCGGACATGATCTGAGGCATCTTGCCGTCCCACTTCTCAATCATGTCCTCCTGCACGATCATTGGTGAAAGCGAGGCGGCAATGGTACGGTTGTAGTAAGCCTCTGCATCGGCCTTGATCTTCATGGCCTTCGCATTACCCTCGGCCTTGGCGACGGCAATCTTGGCGTTGGCCTCAGCCTCCTTCACTTCGTTCTCAGCTTTCAAGGCACTCTGGATAGCCGTATTCTTGGCATCGATCATCGAGAGCAGCGAAGAGGGAGGCGTGATCTTCGAGGTAAACTCCTCCACGAGGAATCCCTCTGCCATCAGCGACTTCTCGAGACGGCTGCGGACATCGCGCTCGAAGTTGGCACGGTTCGACATCAGCGAGTCGGAAGTGTACTGGTTGGCGCAGGTGCGGTAGGCCTCGTAGATGCAGGTGCGGATGTAGCCCTCTTCCAGTTCCTTCACGCCCACACGATATTTTGTGAAGATATCACAGGCCTTCTCTGGGTTGATGCGATAGGCGATGGTGGGGTCCATCTCGAAAAGCGAGGCATCCTTGGCATTCACGGAGAACGTCTCGTACTGCTTGCGCTGGGTGAATGTGGGGTATGTAAACACGTTGGTAGTGATGGGGTTATAGAACACCCAACCCTTGCAGGTTCCTTCCACACCACCGTAGTCCTGCTCGTTGAGCGACCACTTATGGAAACGGATACCAACCTCACCAGAGTCAACTACCGTGCAGCAGGTAGCAAAAAGAATCAAAATCAGGGCTATGCCTCCTCCGGCATAAGCAAGAATGCGATAATACTGTTTCATTTTTAAAATAGTGTTTGTTAATACAGCGGCAAAGGTACGAAAAAAAATGAATCAGGCTGCAATTTGTATGTTATCTTTATGTTAAATCTGTTGCAGGCGGGCGATATATTTACCGAGGATGTCGAACTCCAGGTTGACGACGGTGCCCACACGGATGTCGCAGAAGTTGGTGTGCTCGAAGGTGTAGGGGATGATGGCCACCTGGAAGGTGTTGCTGGTGGGATTGCAGACGGTGAGGCTGACGCCATTGACGG
>Ga0247610_10000952_pt1 | contig 37833 bp, 20 predicted proteins | sample 174DNAGHGhighgp2_FD_193483 | JGI IMG/M metagenome (GOLD analysis project Ga0247610, IMG submission 193483) | Sheep rumen microbial communities from Palmerston North, Manawatu-Wanganui, New Zealand - 1742 DNA GHGhigh gp2 | ecosystem: Host-associated > Mammals > Digestive system > Stomach > Rumen...
TATGGTAATATAAATCATAAACATAACCTCTACCATGCTTCATAATATGAATACCTCTATATATATTATACCATATTTAATGACATATGCATAGTAAAAAATAGATGTTATATACTTTAGTATATACTTTGAGAAAAATTACTGACATATGCAATATTATTTTATATTTTTTATTAATTTTTCTCAAAAAAATAAAAAGTAATATATGTTACTTTTTATTATTTTGACACATTATACTAAATTTAATATAATTATTCTAGGTGATATTATGTTTAATTCAAAAGAATCAATTAAATTTATGATGGCTAAAATCTATTTCACCTTAGCTAATTTTAGCTATAAAACAATTGATGAGGTTTTACCATCAACCTATCATGGAATGAAAACATTAGAAATCAATTATATAAGAAAAGGTAGTGGAGTTGCTGTAATAAATAATAAAGAATACAAAATAAAGGAAGGTACATATATAGTTATTCCTGAATTTGTATCTTATTCAATAATTCCTTCTACTAATATTAATATTTTTTCTATTTATTTATTAATTGATGATAAGACAGGCTTTAAAGAATATACTCCTCTTTTAGATAAATATTTTATTGGAAATGATTATGGTAGATTAATTAATGATTTTGATGAATTACATTATGAGCTTAAAAATTTAAATTTTGGATATAATGAAATAGTTGTATCTATCTTTAAAAAAATAATTGTAAAGATATTAAGAAATGAAAAAATAAGTGGTAAAAGAATATCACATTGGGATACTGAAAGCTTACAATATGAAATAGAATCAATTATTACTAAAGAATTTAGTAAAATAACAATTCATGATCTTGCAAATAGATTGCATCTAAGTATTAGAGAATTACAAAGATATCTATTAAAAAACTATAATAAATCATTTAATGAATTAAAAACTGAAGCTAAAATGAATTATGCATCTAATAAGCTAATATATTCAGATATTAAAATATCAAAGCTATATGAGGAATTAGGATATTCAACACCAGAACATTTTTCATATGCATTTAAAAAATATTTTAATAAGTCACCACTTCAATATAGATTGGAAAATAAAAAATCCTGAGGAATCAGGATTTTTTAAATGTCTTCATGTTCTTTAGTTATCTTATCGTATTCTTTTAATTCTTGTTCAATTCTTCTATTTTCTTTAGAAATTTCAATTTCTTCTTCTCTTTCTTCAGCAATCTTTTTAATTCCAGGAATATAATTTACAACTGGTAATTTTACTAAGAATGGAGAGAAAACACTGATTAATGCTTCACTTGATGATAATAAGAAGCCTACACCTAGTAAATAAATATGAGTCAAGAAATGCTCTGCATTTTCTTCTGGTTCTATTAAAAGTAATATCGAAAATACTATTTCTGCAATAGCGAATGATAGATTAATAATAGAGAAGGCTTTTCTTTCATGTATTTCATGTAATCCTTCATTAATTTCCATTGTTGAATTAACTAAGGTTGCTACAGCCCACATTACACTAACCTTATAAACGTTTTTATGAAATAATGTCAATATTAAAATACCAACAACTATTGTAAATAAGGCACTACCTATATGGTTATGTGATTCTTTATAGCCTCTATCTACTATTTCTTTCATTAACTCAAATGAGGCAACAAGCATTAAATCAATACCTACAATTAAATAAATATAATCTTCTATTTTTTCATTTAATACTAATATTAATATTCCACCAACTAAATATGCTAACGTTCTTAAAATTGATAATGCTCTAGCTACTCTTAAAACCTTTTTAATAGTTAAATCAAGTATATTTGCCATATTATTCTCCCCTTTATACTAACTATTATTATAATACTATTAAATTAAAAATAGTAGAAATATCCCGACAATTTTGTCGGGATAATTTCATTTTCTATAAAAGAATAATACCATATAGATTTAATACATCATATTTTGTGATTGTCAATTTTGTAGGATCACCATTAAACTTAAGTTTTAATGTTCCATCAGAATTTGTAGTAAATGTTTGACTATTAATTCTTATTCTCTTACTTGCTGAATCAGTAATCATTATAATGTATGTTATGCCACTATTTTCTAAATCTAAAACAATATTAGTAGATGATTCCATCTTTAATGCTGTTTCAAATTTATGGCCATAATATGTCTTAGCTTCAATACCATCTTTCATAGAACCAGTTAGAGATGTACAGTAATCTGATGTGGCAGTTACACTACCGCTAACCTTCTTAAATTCTACTATTTCTGCTGATTCCATATACTTTGCATATGAATCTTTAATTATTGTTTCAATTTCAGGGATTGACTCACCTAATTCATTATATAAAGATTCAATTCTTGCAAGCTCAGGATAATCAGTAATTAAACCATCATTATTAGAATCATAATAATCAATTAATGCATTTAAGCTATCTTTAGATAATTCGACATCATATGTTTGACTTGATTGACTTGGATTAGAAATAATAACATTTTCACTCTTAGATCTATAAGTAATCTTATAGCTACCATAAACTGTTGGAGTTGTTGTTTCAACTTCTAATTCTAATTCAGTATGAATATATACTTTTACAACATCTTCAGTTAAAACACTAACATCATATGGCCACCAGCCACCAGGAGTTAATCCATTACCCCACCAATAACCAGCATTTAATTGAGTGATATATGCACGAAGCTTACTATATGCAGGTAAATAATTTAGATTATCTGATAAAATATCAAATTCATATACATTGCCACTATTATAATTCTTAAATGTACCATTTATGCTAAAGCTTGGAATATCATTACTTACTATTGAATCTTTATCATATTCAATATTTACAGTATGTTCTTTTCCATCATATGTAGCTGATATGCTATAACAATTATTCCATGATTGAGTTGATGCACTAACACTTGAATCAGTATCAAGAGTAATAGATAAATCAAGGACAATTGGAGTAATACTAATATAACATGACATGCTACTTGGTGCGTTATAGTTATTTGATGTACTCTTAAATGTTACTTGACATAATACCTTACCATCACTAACATTAGTTGCTACACCTTTAATTTCATCTATTTCAGGTGATGTATTATCAAGACCTATAACAGATGCTAAATTACCATTTAATGTTGCTTGATGTGAAGTGCCATCATAAACGAATTCTTGATCAACAAACTTAATATCATCCATATCATAATCAATCTTTGTGATTGTTAATATTTGATATTTAGTTGCATCGCTTACAACGTAATTAGTATTACTTAATAATACGATTTCACATTCATATTCATCAGCATTAATTCCATAGCCAGATATTGTTGGAGTACAAGTATCGTTAGAAATTAATCCTTGTAATACAGCTTGTGGACTATGCTTTAATCCATCATATGGAACAGTAATATTAGACCATACTGCACTAATTTCTTTTTCTACAATCTTAATAGTAGCTTTCATTGGCTTAGGATTATTATAGTTATCATCTGTTGATGTAAATGATGCAGTAACAGTAACTATACCATCACTAACATTTGTTGCACCATCACTATAAGAAACTGTTACACCTGATGGTAAGCTTCCTAATAAGGCAGGTTTTTGCATTAAGCCATTATATACTAATTCTACATCGTTAAATGTAATACCTGACATATCATATTCAGCTCTTATAATTCTATAAGTTACATCATCATATGAATCTAAAACATAATTATTATTACTTAAGCCAACAACTGTAATATCATATTCACCAACATTAATTCCTGCGCCACTAATAGTTAATGTACATTCATCGCCAGAAATAATATTTGTTAATTCATAGCTTGGATAAGATAAATTACCAGTATATACTGCTTCTAGGTTAGTCCAATTAACAGATATTTCTCTTTGTAATATAATAACTTCAACAGTTCTTGATTGAATTTCATGATAATTATCACTAACTGTAAAATTAATCTTAACAAAATGAGTACCTGCATCACTTGATAATCCCTCATATGATACTTCAACATTTTCAGGAATTGTACCAACAATTTCAGGATATAATGGTGTAGAATCATAAACCTTTGTAGTTTCTTTAAATTCAACATCTAAATTAATAGTTGCTTTAACAATTTCATATTCATATGTTGCATTTAAAGGAAGCTTATAATTTGCATTAGTTAAATTAGATACTGTTGCAGTATATTTTCCAACATTAACACCTTGTGCGTTAACTGTAAATCCACATGTATCATTTAATACTAATCCAGATAAGATACATTCAGGCTTAATAATTGAACCTGTATATGTGAATGTTTGACCATTCCATTTTAAATCTACTTCCTTAGGAGTAATTGTTACAGTTGCAGTCATTGAAGGAATATTATTATAATTTTCAGAGGCAGTAAATGTTGCAGTTATTAATTTAGTACCAACATTTATTAAACCTTCTGTATATGATACAGTTACAATAAATCCATCAGCACCCTTAATAGTTGTACCAATTGATTCATCCTTAGCTATAATTGATGGTCTATGAGGATATCCATCATATTCGTATGTTTCACTTCTAAATACTAGATTAGAAACATCATATGTTGCCTTCTTGATTTCATAAGAATATGCAACAGGATTTGAAATCTTATAATTATTATTGCCTTCAATTTCGATTGCGTAAACTACATAATTTCCGACATTAATATTATTAATTCCAGAATTTAATATTACATTTAATTCATCGCCATCTACTAAATTTGAAACTCTAGCTTCAGGATAAATAGCTTTTCCTGTATAAATATTTTCACTTAAATCAAATACAATTTCTGCTTCTCTTGCAGTTATTGTTATTGTTGCAGTGATAGGATCTTGAGGTACCTCATATGTTGGATCTGTAGATTCAAATGTGGCACTTACAGTCATAACTCCTGCATCTTTAATACCTTCAGATGAATATGTAATCTTTAACCAAGATGGTTGATCATCACCAATAATCTTTACCTCAGGAGAATGGTAGTTTCCATCATATTCAACTGTTACATCATCAAATATGTATTTGAAATTATAGATTTGTTGTTCAATTGTAAATTCCTTTTCAATTAAGCTTGAATCCTTAGGTAATATATAATTTGGATTATCTAATGCTAAAATAGTTGCTACATAATTACCTACATCAATTGCTAATCTATCACTAGTGATTGTAACATTACACTTATCACCACTTAATAAATTATTTAATGTTGCTGTAGGAATATGCTCTTCAAAATCATGAATAAATGAAGTTTGACCCCATCTAATTTCAGCAACTATTGGTTCAATAACAACTTCTGTTTTCATTGATCTTGTATTTTTATCAATTACATAGTTATTAGAATTAATACTGAATATTGCAGTTACAGTATATGTACCTGCATCCTTACCATAGCCTTCATAATTTACAGCTACGTTATCAGGTAATTTATCCTTATCAATTTGAGGATATTGATTCTTACCATTATATTTATAAGGTTCAGGACACTCAAATCCAAGACTATCTAAATCAATAGTAATAGCCTTAGGAGTTATAGTATATTCATATTTAGTATTCTTTGGTAATTTATAATTATCCTTATCTATACCTTCTATTGATTGGTAATCAATTGTATAGTTTCCTGCATTAACAGACTTAATACTTGAATAATTTAATGATATTGTATCGTTTCCAACTATATTTTTAATTTCATAATTAGGAACATGAATCTTACCATCAAATACAATTGTATCAATTTCACCTGTATCAAATTTCCATTCTAAATCAATTTCACGTTGTGTAATTGACACTGTTGCCTTATATTCATTACCAATATTTTCATTTTCATTATTAGTATATTTAAATGTAACTATTACAGTATATGTACCTACATTAACTGGTTGTATTGAATATATTGCCTCTATTCCTGATGGAATAATTGTAACCTTTGGTTTATGTGGTAATCCATCATATACAACCGTTTCATTATCTACAGTAATACCTTCAATTATATTAACCTTAGATACTATCTTATAATTTACCTTTAAATTAGAATCTGTATCTAATATATAATTTTTATAAATATTTCCACTTACTCCTTCTAGTGATGTAATTTCAGCTTCATATTCACCAACACCATTAGCTCTACCTTTTTCGTTACATTTAATATATTCAATATCACTAGGTAATACATTATCTAATTGATATGAAGGGAATTTCATTTGACCATCATATTCAAATTCTAATACTGAAGACCAATTAATTGTAACCTTTCTTGGAGTAATTGTTATTTTTGCCTTTATATCCTCTGGTATTTCATAATTTTCAGATAAAGTATCAAAATGACATGTTAATTCTTTTGTACCGACATCTTTAATACCATCAGAAAAATTATATGTGATTGTAATATTATCAATACCTCTAGGTAATCCAGATACCTTTGGTTTATGAATACTACCATCATATGTAATAGATGTATCTGTTATGCTGATATTAGACATATCATATTTTGCTTTATTAATATTAACATCAATATAATTTGTCTTATATTCTTCTATAATAATATCTTTATAATTTAATGTTACAATTGCATAATATTTATTTGAATCTGAAGCATTTATAACATTGAAATTATTATCTTGTATAATTAAATTATTATCAATATCATAAATTGCATAATTAATTGAAACATCATTAATTAAAGAAATTACATTAAAGCTTACATTAGATTCTTGATTATCAAATGTCTTATCAATATCAGGTGATAACATAACATTTTTATTAATATTCCATTTAGCATATAATGTAGTATCTTTATTTAAATAAGTAGTTGCTTCTACATTATATGTTGAATCTAAATACCATCCATCAAATGTAAAGCCTTCAATTGTTGGAGTCTTTAATTCAATAACATCTTCTTCAGTATAAATAACTTCTTTTTCTCCATCAATTGTTGCATCATCTAATATTGTATTATATTTAACTGTAAATTCCTTTAAGAACTTAGCTTTTAAATTAATATCAGAATTAATAGTTTTATCTAATGATTTGAATTCTTTAGTATAATTTCCATATTCATCTACATTATACCAACCCTTAAATTGATATCCATCTTGACTTAATATAGGTAATTCAATCTTACCTAATTTATCATAATAAACATCAGGTAAATCATATGAATCTTCACAGCCTGAGAAATCATAAGTTATATTATAAATATAGCTATAATAACATGTTATTTTAGTATTAGAATTAACATTATATGGGAAATCTATTTCTTTACCTGAAATATAATATCCATCATATAATACTTTCTTTCCATCAACCATATTAGGTAGTGAATCCTTACTTGGTTCATTTAAAGATTCAGGCTTTGTATAAATATATACTGGTAAGGTTGTACCATTATAGCATACATAATATTCATTTTCATTAACCTTAGGTACAAATAGATAATCATATTTTCTATATGTACTTCTATATTTATCTACAACTAATCTATCACAAATAATATCTATATTTTTATCTAATTTTTCTATATCTATTTTTGCGTTATCTGATTCTAAATATATTTCATCAATATTTGAATTATTAACTGCATCCATAAGCTCAATATTATCTGAATAGATAGTTAATGAAGTTATATTAGAATTTAAGAATGCATCTTCTGCAATATATTTAACATTCTTAGGAATAACTAAATTACCATTTACATTCTTTAGCGAATTAGCTGAAATAGCTACTGTATCATTTTTTATTTCAACATTTCCTTTTCCTGATAATACATCACTTACTACATAACCATCATATAATTTATCATATGAATAAATTACTTTTCTATTTGTAGTTGATATTAAAATATTGATTATTACAACAAGTGCAAATATTGAAGCTATTGCAAGAGGTATACCTTTAACTCCAAAAGTCTTTTTATCATTTGTTGTTTTAGTATTAAATAATAGCATTGCAAGTGCTACCAAGCCTATAATTCTTGCTAATAGACATGCAATATATAAATTATTACCAATTGATAAATATATAAAATATGGAATAATTGGCAAGAAGCATATTATCATTATTCCTACCTTTGTAACCATACTAGCTCTTGCAAATCTTTTAATTAAAAATATAACTAAAGATCCTATTTGAGCTACTAAAAAGATTATTAATAAAACTCTACATGAATTAGGCATTCCTGTAAAAATACCTTTTATTAATAAAAATACATCTATTACTATTAGAAATAGCATTACAAGTAAATTTAAGACATTCATAATCTTTAAGTTTCTAATATGGCTATTATTAAGTTTTTGTTTTCTTTGCTTTATAGAATTATCTAAATTATCATATAAAACCATATTATCACCTCTTTATCTTAAATACCTTTTCTAGATGCATAAATTTTTTATTATCATCTGTAATTAAATAATATGTAGTTAATTTATTCTTTGCCTCAGAATAAATCCATAAAGAATTCCATTCCTCATTAAAATAAAATGATAATTTCTTTTTAAACATATCTTTAGCTTGAATATTCATTCTAGCTAATACTTGTAGCTTAGGATTTAATTCCTTTATATCCTTTGAGGCTACATTTTTAGAACAATTAACACAAATATGTGTTTTTGAATCTATATGTGTAGGACAATAATATCTTCTACATGATATACACATATCAGGTAGATGAGTTTTCATATTTAAATCTACAAATAATATAGAATCCTCTTTGTTTTCACATGATATACATCTATCAGTACATCTAATATTATTAATGTTATCTAAGAAATATTTCTTTTGACCCTTTGAATATAAAATAGATAAGCCATCATTGTATTTTTGATTATCCTCTTCTTTTGCACAATAATCACAACAAGATTTATTTGAATCCATATTTACAATTAGATGCGAATCTGTATACATTTTCCAAACTTCATTTGTCGCACCAAATTTATGATGACATATAGGGCATTCTCTTGCGTATTCTTTAGATACATAGTGATCTTTAGAATCATCTAATACAGCAGCACCTAAAATATCATTTGAATTTAATTTAATCGCATCACCAATATAATAATAATTACCTGTAATTTCACCTTTTACAATTTGGCTCTTTAGGTATGTATTATCATCTAAATTACCATCAAATGGTTCAACCTTATTATTAATTAATTTTACTAATGAATCCTTTAAGAAATATACGTCCTTATAAATATCATTATTAAATCTTTCATTAAATCCATATAGCATTACAGCACATCTTTCAATAGTCATTCTAGGTGTTACAGGACCATTTATAGGTGCATCATCAAATGCTAAAATAATATCATCGTTTTTAACACGCTCTAAAATTCCATCTATATCTACATCAAATGAAATATCAGATAAATTTGCTGGGTTATAAGTAATTTCATATAATAATGGATAATCCTTATAATAGGGATTTTTACTAGTTATTTCATATACACATTTTTTCTCAACAATGTGGTTACAATAAATTGAAAGTGGAGTGACTGTAAATTCAATTTTAGGTTCTAATGATTTAGTTTCATATAAATTTTCTTCTCTTGATGAAATCAATTTAGCTAAATTTGTATTTTTATTAGCCCTTAGTGTTTCAAAAATATTGAATTTAACCTCAGGGTCTGAAATTAAATTTCTAATTCTTAATAAAGAATCAATATCTTCTAAATCAACATTTTCGTTAATTGCATCATATACAGGCTCTGCTTCACTTTGGCCTATATTATAAAAGCCATATGATATTTCATTTTTAGATAAAGAAATAAAAATATCATCAATTACATTTTCAGATAATGTTTGGTTATTAAAATTATCCTTATAATTAACCATAACCTTTATCTCATTTTGAATTGTATCTGTTTCACTTTCAGTATCAATAATATGACTAAATTTTGAATCATAATAATTAGATTCCTTTAATATAGGATATTTATCAGTTTTGAAATCTGCCTTTCTAACTAATAAGATATTATATTTAGCCATTATACGCTTCATTAATGTATCAACAAATTGAGATGTACGGCTTGCATATTCAATTTTTCTTTTAATATCATGCTTACGCTTATCAAATGTAACCTTATATATAGTATCATCAAATGATTCACTATTTATTTTAAATAAGAAATAATTCTCATTAACAATATCTATATAATTATCTAAGGATAAGAAATCCTTTAATTTATTTTCACCACTTATATCAGTAACAATATTTAAAGATATCGCTTCTTTAACTAAATCAATTACTTCTGTAATTGGTAAATTCATTCTTAAATCCTTTATTAAAGATTCATCCTCTAAAGAAAAATCATAATGATATTCTTTATCATTTAATATATAAATATCATTTTCATTTTTCTCTAATATACCTATATTTAAAGCGTAATTAATTAAATCTTTATTAAATTCTAAATTCATATTAATCACGTCCTACTCAAAATCTTTTACATCATTTCTTAATACCTTAGAATATAATCTAATCATTTCTTTTAAGGCATCAAGTGGCTTTAGCTTATTAGAGTTATAATAAACATCAATCTTATCATTATTATCAATTGCATATCTTACTATATCTGGGAATCTATTAGCATTAAAATCAATATATGAATCATGGTATACCGCAACAAAATCTTTGTTATTTTCATCTATATTAGAACTACCATTTATATATGATGCTTCTTTTGAGAATAATTTTTTAGATACTGCCATAATTACAGGCATTACGAAATCAACCTCAGTTTGACATACACCATATAGGTCAAATCCTAATTCATCAGTTAAAATATTATAATATTCCTTATTGAATTCATGATCTGTATTATCACTTGTAAGACAAGTTAATACTAAGCATGTTTCAGTTTGACCCATTCTTGAGATTCTACCAATTAATTGTTCTAATTCAAGTGGATCTAGGTAATCACCATTTTGTTTATCTAATTGACCAATAATTAATAGGTTAGCTGCGTTAAAGTCAGTTCCTGCAACCATTGTTTTATCTATAAAATATAATGAATTCCAATTTTCATTTTCTGATGTAAATTCAGTAAACCAATTATAATTTAATTCTTTAAATGTATCTCCTACATCAGCCTTTTTTAAAGAACCATTTATTGTATATGAATCTACAAGTCTTCTATCATCATAATTTAAGGAATTATAGTCTTTAGAATATAAATCCTTTATATAATCTTTCATTTCATTTGCAAGATTACCCTTAGGGAAATATCCAAATTGAATGAAATCAGATAAATTATAATTGTCTTCTTCAGCCATATATAAATTCATATATACTCTTCTTGATTTATTAAATACATTTTTAGTATCTCTAATATTTTTATATAGCTTCGCTCTAAGTTCTGGCTTTCTTTCATATATTAAAGTCTTAGCAGTTTCTATAAATAATAAATCATTTTTAGAAATATCATATTTTTTAAATTTATCATCATTTATAGTTAATAAGGATGTTAAAATATCAATCTTATTATCTTCATTTAATATATCTAAAGATACTCCCATCTTTCTTGGTCTTCTCCAGTCTATATAATCAGATATAAATACTGTTGAATATTCATGATATCCTCTATAAAAGGCAAGTAAGCCTCTATTAATATATGATGATAATAAGTCACATGTATCAATAGCTTTTTTATAGATATCTGATAGGTCATTATCACTTTCAGATTTCAAAATAATTCTATAATTTTCAATAAATTTATCATAAACATTAAATAATTCTAATTTCATTCGCATTTGATATTCTAATCTCTTAGTACAAATCCTTACAGATTGGTCTACTAATTCAGACATATTTATAAATGCGTCCTTTAATATTTCATTAGATATATTTCTCTTAGGGAATAATGGAGATATAAATCTTAAAATGAAATTATTTAATTCTTCATCATTCATCTTTTTCATTTCAGGTGCTTTTCTTATCGCACTAACAAGCTTAATAAATGCTTGTCCACCATAATCATCTCTATTAAATGAATTAGCTTGTTCTATTTCAGCTTCAGTTGCACTATGACGTCTAATTGATTCAATTACATCCTTATCGTATAATCTTTTTCTTGTAAACATTGAATTAATTAATCCGTTAAGCTTACTAAATTTCTTAGATGCTTCTTTTGATTCAGCCATCTCTGATAAGCTTCTTGCACCACCACAATAAGCATTATAGAATTTAGCCTCAGCCATTTCTTTATTATCACCTAATCTATTTTTATCTACCATATATAATAAATTAAAGATATCTGATAAGTCATTTCTAATAGGTGTTGCTGAAATTAAAATACAATATTTCTTTTGAATATTGGCGATAAATTCTTGTAATATTTCTTCTTTATTACCTTTTTTATTAAAGTCAATTAATAAATCTTGTACTTCATCAAATATTAATAAATCGATTAATCTTTCTTCAGCTAGCTTATCATTCTTACTCATATCTGTAACCATCTTTATTAGAGTGGCTTTTCTTTCTTCTATCTTAGCTAGACATTTAGAATATTTTTGTAATAGATTTAATTCATTAACTAATATATGACCATTATCATTTTTCATTGATGAGATTCTATCATTTGTAGGATAGAATTTTTTCTTTGTCTCATCAAATTCATATGTAAAGAATCCATATACATTAAATGATGTAAGCTTTTGATAATCTTCATTATTTGCTAGAGATTCTTTTATCTTTCTTGATAATTCATTAGGTAATCTTTTTTTGATAATATCTAAATATTTAATTGACATTATCTTAGAAATATTCATATCTGTAACATCTATATCTGATGGTACAAATGGGCTTGGGTTATATACTTGATTTTTTAATTCAAAATATTTACTAGATTCTTTAATATATTCAAGTGTTGAATTAGATTTAATTTGTTCTGTTGATACTAAATAAACCTTTAAGGCATTTTGATTTTTAGCAGCCTTATCCTTCTTTAATTCTTGAATTAAATCTATAAATGAATATGAATCATGCTTTGGATAAACCTCAAACATAGGTGAACCATCTTCGTGACGGAATTTAGTATTGCATTCAGTTCTCCACTGATGAATTGTTGATTTAGTTGTAACAATAACACAATTTTTAATTGTTGCACATCTAAACATTACATCAGCAGTCATTAATGCCTCTAGTGTCTTACCAAGACCTACTTGATCTCCAAATACGCCACGTCCTTCGAATTTTCCAAGCATTGTTCTAACTGATTCTACCTGGTATTTAAATGGTTTAAAATAAGGATATTCTGAAATATCTCCATAATCTTGGAATACAGGTTGTTTTCTTACATCTACAGCATAATCTACAAGCTTATGATAAGCTGAATAATCATGAATATTGAATGTATGAGATTTAATATCATCATCAAATGATATTTCACTAAAATCTTCATTCATTAAAGCAACCTTAACCTTTTTACCAAATAAATCTATTTCTCTACCTTCATTTTCTAAGTCTGTATCTAGAGCTTTTTTATTTTCAGGTAATACACTTTCAGATACAAATATTAAGAATTTTTCTATATCTCTTATTTCTTTAGCAATCTTTTGGAAATCATTTCTTGTATAAATTTTAAATGTAACATCAGTTAATCCTGATGTCATAGTAAGATAATCAAATACCTTTACATGTGATAAATAATTTTCTTTTTGTTTAATTAATCTCTTATATAAAAATTCAGCATCACTCTTACAAGTAAAATTACCAATCTTTTTCTTAGTTATTTCTTCTTTATTACCAATTTCATCATTTAATCCAATTAAGAATTCATAGAAGTTTTTAATCTTAGTAGATAAATCTCTTACTATAGATATACGCTTTCTCTCTTCGTATATTACTTCTATTTTTGAAATTTGTTCATCGATTAATGTATATAAATAATTTATAGAACCAGATTCTTCTCCTGTAACTAAATATGTTAAATCATTAAATGCGCTAGGAGCTTCTTCATACATTAATGTAACATAATCAACATATTCATTATATCTTTCAGCTAAGAATGTATATAATTCATTAACCTCATCATTTATTTTATCTAGTTCATCAAGTCTTTTAATTGTTTTAATTTTAAATTCAAAGCTATCAATTCTATTTTTAATATGCTTATATGTAGCCTTTAATTCTTGTTCAAATACTTTAATTGATGCTTCTTTTAAAATGTCATTAATTTTATCATATTGCATTAAGGCAAATTGATATAATGTATTATATCTTGGCATAAATCCTAATTTAAAAATTTTAAATTTAGAATCTAGTGTATTTTTAAGTTCACATATTTGATGGAATGATGGATTTCTATCTATTAGGTCATTTAAAGATTTTTGTGATTCATATGCATAAGTAAAAAAATCATCCATTTTAGATAGGAATAATTGTAATTCAAAAGGAACTACATCACCCTCTTCATCATAGAATGCATTTTGTCTTATTAATTCTTCCATAACAAAATCAGGATTCATTGCAGTTGAAAAAGAATCAGGATCTATTAATACTGAAAATAAAACTAATGCTTCTTGGAAAAAAGGATGGAATGGCCACATTTCTTCTTTTAGATTATTTACAGTTGCATATAAATCCTTATGCTTTTCTAAATCTGATTTAATGTCACGAAATCTATCTTCGTATTTAATGATATATTCAAATGAATCTCTAAAAAATAAAAATAATCCGGCTGGATAATAAAATTTTGGAGCTTTTTTGCATATTGCATCTAGCTTATTTAATAATTTATCATCTTTATATGAAGGTGCTGAAAATTCTTCATCGAATGTCTCATTTAAAACATTAAATTGAAGCTTATCTTTAGGTGTTATATTTAGTACCTTTCTTACAAGTTCTAAAATTAAATCCATATTCTCTTTATATTGCTTGACCATAAAAACTACCCCTTTATTAATTTTTAAAACGATTTTATGTTACTTAAATTATACCACTTTTTTCATTTAATTTATTAAATGAATTTATAAATGAAACAAAAAAATAATGGTTTTTATTGGAAAAGTGCAAAAAAGAGCCTAAAAAATGTATTTTTAGACTCTCCCTACATATTTTCCCCCAATTATTTTTTATTCTTGCATTTTTGTGTTAGTTGCAAGATTCCATTTCTTAATCTTTATTATATTAAAGATTATTGATAATATTATTACACCAAAAACAAACGCTATTGTCAATAAGTAAACTCTATAATCTAGAATAAATCTATACCATAATATCTTTGTTGAGGCCTCCTTAAAGGCTGTAATACTTAAAATAATTGATGTTGGAATAGCAAATACAACTCCAATTATAAATTCAATTATCTTTTCATATAATTCCATTTTAAAGATATCTATAATACTAAATCCATTAATTCTAAATAATGATATTTTTCTTGAATCCTCAATTAATTTTGATTGAATCATTATTGAAAGTAAAATAAATCCTATAGCAAGTGAAAATATTATTAAACAATAAACTAAAGTTTTTAATGCGCTATTATCAGATATCATTTCATTTTTAAGTGAATCAGAAAATTTAATTATTGAATTAGGATAATTCATAAATAAATAATTAGTTAATTTTATATCATCAGTCTCATTAATAAATAATGTCATAAAATAATCTATATCTAATCTATCTAATTCATTAAATGAAATATATGATGCCATTTTTGCATATTGGCTTGATAATAGAGTTACTTCTATTTCTTTATTATTAATTGATACAATATCTCCCTTTTTAATATTCAATTGATTTGCTACATGAGTTGGAAGGATTATTCCATTTTCTTTTACTTCTAATGATTTTGTCTCATTATAATTTGGTATATAAGATAAATTTTTAAAATTGCTATCTTTTGCTATTAATTCTAAATTTAATGATTTATTACCATTTTCTATTTTTACATAAGATACATAAGCTATTTCTATATCTTTGATATAGTCTTCTTTTTTTAATTCATTTAACTCTTCTATAGATAGTTCTTTTTCAAAATATATTTGGCAATCATAATTTAATCTTTTATATGTTGTATTATCTAATATTCTATCTTCTGCAATATTGAAAAATAAAGTAAATGATATTATTGTAAATGATGCAAATATTGCAAATACAGATGCAATAAATCTACCTTTATTTTTTATAATAGAATTTATGACAAGTGCTAAATTTAATCTTAATTTAGCTAATATTTTATTTATCCATTTTGGATTATTTTTAAATTTATCATTATTACTTAAAAGTGCATCCTTAGGTGTTATTTTAAGTATTCTTAAGGATGATATTATAGTAACTAATAAAATAACAATTATAAATATTAAAGATATAATTAATGCAATTAAAGGATTTAGATTTTGACTTATTAGAGGTATTGAATATACTCTAATATACTCTCCTGTTATAAATCTAACAAGGAAAATTGCAGAAATTATTGATAATATTATAGATATTATAGACATTATAAAAATATAATAAATAAATAATTTCATTATATCTTTTTTAGATATACCAATAGCCATTAATATACCTATTTCTCTTCTCATTGTTTTTATCATTTGATCTATAAATAATGATACTATTACAACTGCTATACTAAAGAATAATATAGGCATAAATACAGCAATTAAATTCATTTGTGATATACAATTTTTATAATAATTTAAATATAATAGGTCAGATGATTTAATGATTTTATAATCACCTTTATCCATTAAATAATTATTTAATTCATTATAGATATCATATTTTTCATGTATTAATATTTCATTTGTATAACCATTAACAAATGTATTAGCATTATTTATGCTAATGGCAATTAAATTTATATATGATGCTAAATTAGATAAATTATCTAGTTTATTTTTATATTCTATATCTTTATTTGCCTTATTAATAATTATATTAGATAAATCATAAATAGCTTTTGCAAAATCATCATTATCTAAATAAAAATATCCATAATCATAATTATTCATCCATATAAAATTATCATATGATACATGAGATGCCTCAGGTATATCAACTATTTCATATACATTTAATGAAATATATGAATCTAAAAAACCTATATTTAATTTATCATTTAAATTTATATTATTCTTTTTAGCAAATGTTTTAGGAATAGAAACATTTGAATAATTTATATCCTTTTTAACACTTTTATGAACATATTTTTTTGATTCATTATTATCTTTATAAGATATTAATTTAATAGATGATATTGAATCATCAGTTCTTTTATAAAAGCAGTTTAAAGATATTCTCATTGTAAGTGAGTCAATTCCATCTATATTATATAAATCTTTATATTCTTCTTTTTCTTTAAAATCAGTAGATATAAAATATGAAATATTATCATATTCCTTTATATATTTATTATGTCCTTCTTTTAAATTATATACTGCAGATGTAAAGGCAGTGACTAAGCATATTGCAAGTATAGATACAAAAATCATTGATAAAAAAAGACCAAGGAATTTTTTTATTAATGGTATTATTAATGTTTTCATTACCAATCAATATCCTCACATTTTTTTATATCAGTATTTATAATATCTGATACAATATGTCCATCTTTCATTGTTATTATTCTATTAGCCATTTTAGCAATTTCTTTAGTATGAGTAACTAATATAATTGTCTTTCCATCATTATGAATTTTTTCTAATAGCTTTAATACTGCCTTTCCACTTTCATTATCAAGGGCACCAGTTGGTTCATCACAAAGTAAAAATCTTAAATCCTTATTTAGGGCTCTAGCTATAGATGTTCTTTGTTGTTCTCCACCTGATAATTGTCTAGGATATTTATATATCTTATCTTTTAGACCTAAGTCATTTAAAATAGATATAGCTTTATCCTTATCTTTTCCTTTTTTAGCTAAAGTGACATTTTGAATAACATTTAATTCATCTAATAAATTAAAAAATTGATAAACAAATCCTACTAATTCACGTCTATATAAGGTTAATTCTTTATCCTTATATTTAGTAATATCTTTATCCATAAATAAGACATTACCAGAATCTGGCTTATCAATACCACCAATAATATTTAATAAAGTAGATTTACCAGAACCAGATTCACCTAATATAACAACAAAATCATGTTCATTTATTTCTAATGATACATCATTTAAGGCAAATGTAGTTCCTTCTCCCTCACCATATTTTTTTATTAAATTATTGATTTTTAAAAAATTATTCATTTTTATTCACTCTTTCTATAGAAAAATTATAACATAATTTTAATTATAATATTAACTTTTTTATTTAAGTAATAAAAAAAGAAAAATAAGTGTTGACAATAAAAAAATAATTGGTATAATAAGTAATGCAGTCGCCTAAAAACGACTTTAATCTTATACATGGACCCTTAGCTCAGTTGGTAGAGCAACTGACTCTTAATCAGTGGGTCTGGAGTTCGAGTCTCCAAGGGTCCACCAGTTTTAACAATTACGAACAACAGTTCGTTTTTTTTATTTTATAAGGTAATTTTTACTAATATATTATATAATAGTTATGGTGATAATATGCAAAGAAATGAATGTAAGGTTGTAAAAATTGGAAACAGATATATAGGAGGAAATTATCCTATATTAATCCAAAGTATGACAAATACTAAAACAAAGGATGTTAAAGCAACTATTAATCAAATATTAGAGCTTGAAAAATATGGCTGTGATATTATTAGAGTTGCATGCCTCGATATGGAAGATGCTAACGCAATTAAAGAAATTAAAAAAGGAATACATATTCCTTTAGTTGCTGATATCCATTTTGATCCTGAATTAGCTATTACTGCAATTAAAAATGGAGTAGATAAAATTAGATTAAATCCAGGAAATATACAAAATAAAGAAAAGATTAAAGAGATTGTATTACTTTGTAAGGAAAGAAATATTCCAATTAGAATTGGTGTAAATTCTGGTTCCCTACCTAAGGGAATGGAGCTTAATGCTAAAAATATGATAAAGGCTGCAAAAAGTCATATTGAAATATTAGAGGAATTAGATTTCCATGATATTGTTTTATCACTTAAAGCATCTAATATTAATTTAGCTGTTGAAGCTTATAAGCTAGCATCAAAAGAATTTAATTATCCACTACATGTAGGTATAACTGAGGCAGGAACTGATTTTAAAGGATTAATTACTTCTTCTATTGGTTTATCTAAAATATTAGATTTAGGCATAGGAAACACAATTAGAGTATCTTTAACTGCTGATCCTATTTTAGAGGTTAAGGCTGCAAAGGATATATTAAAGGAATTAGGATTAAAAAAAGATATTCCTACATTAACATCTTGTCCAACATGTGGTAGAACACAAATTAATCTAATACCTATTGCTAAAGAAATTGAAGAATATTTATATACAGTTAATAAAAATATTCATGTTGCTGTAATGGGCTGTGTAGTAAATGGCCCTGGTGAGGCAAGAGAGGCTGATTTAGGTATTGCTGGTGGTATTGGTGAGGCTTTAATTTTCTCTAAAGGAAAAGTATTAAGAAAAATAGATGAAAAGGATATTATTTCTGAACTTAAAAAAGAAATTGATAAATTCTAACAAAAATATGCAAGTCGATTTGACTTGCATATTTTTTTAATCTTCTTTATATAATTCATCTAATGTAATATTTGCTTTATCTAATAATACAGATATTAATTTAGCAGCTACTACAAATAAATCTATTTCAGCTGATTGCCAAGCTTTTATATTTGTGGAATCGGCTCTTAATAAACCATATTGACAGCCATTAAATTCAATTTTAACAGCTAAGAATGAATAGATTTGTTGACTTTTTAATACAGCATGTAATTCAGTAGAGCCTGTTTGCATTAGGGCTTTTCTAGCATTTAAAATGAATATACCACTTGAATTCATTTCTCTATGTATTAATGGATTATCTATAAAATCGAATTCCTTTACAACAGATAAAGCATGAACCTGATCTACACATATTTTAGTTAATGATTGAATACAAATATGATCAATCATTAAGTAGCTTGATAGATATTGGATTGCTGATTTAATATTTTTCTTTAGGTCACCTGCAGTTAAAATATTAAAGATTCTTGATATCATTTCCATTGATGAATAAAGCTTTTCTTTATTTGGTTCAATTAAAATGTTAGAATGCTTTGCTGCAAGGTAAATGATAAAGCAGTTTCTACCTTTCATTTTACCTCTATATAAAGCTCTATCAGCCTTACCAATTAATTCTTCATATGTTTGACCATCTATAGGATATCTTGAGATACCTGTAGTTAATGTAACATTTAATTCTTCTGCTTTTTCGTATTTTAATTTTCCTGCAGAAACATTCATTTTATGGCATACTTCCCATACATCATTATATTCTGTAATTCCTTCTAATATAATCATGAATTCATCGCCACCATAGCGTCCTACAACACCTTTGTCGCCAACTGTTTGTTCAATATTAGATGCCATAATTTGTAATATTTCATCACCAAGCATATGTCCATAATTGTCATTTACGCTTTTAAAGTTATCAATATCACATAAGCAAACTGTAAATACTTGCTTATTCTGGATTAAATAAGATAAATAGCTTGTAATCATTTCTCTATTTAATACCTTAGTTAAGCCATCAAATGCAAATTCTAAATCTTGTTCCTTAAAAAAACTTAATGAATTTAATTTATCAATATTCATATAAATAATCTATTACCTAAGTAATAACTCCTTTTTTTTAAAGTTAAAACAACAAAAATATTATATTATGTATTAAAAAAATTGTCAATTTTACATACATAAATGCTTTAACATATCAATTATTATTTTACAAATTGTAATCATTGACTTATTATTTTGAACTAATTCTTCTTTTAATTCAGGGTTACCAGGTTTAAAATTTATTGATGCAATAGAAAAATCACCTGAGACACTACTTCCAAATGTTCCTTTTATTGTTTGTTTAGAAAAATGTACGCCTTCACATGCAAATTTATATACCTTATCAAAACCAGGATAGTCTTCAGCAACCATTCTTTTTAAATATCCATCAGACATAGTCTCTTCAGTTTCTTCATTAATAATAACTGAATTAGGTCTTTGGTTTGCCATTATTAAATCCATAAATTTATCTAATCCTAATAATTTAGCTGATTCAATAGCTAGGCAGTTATCACATAAAAGTCTTAAAAGTGATATTTGAACTGTTATAATATTACTTTTAAATGCTGATTCAGATACTGATAGAATATCAATAGATTTTTTAATAATCATACCAGTAAATACTACCTCTTTTGATCTACATTGATATTTATTATATATAGCAATCATAAAATCTTGCATAACTTTTTTTATATCTGCAAGCTTCTTTAATTCTTCTTCCTTAATACCCATTTTTACACCTCTAAACACTATTTAATTTTATCATAGATAAAAATTAAAAAAAAGAAAAAACGGCACAAGGCCGTTTAAATCTTTTTATTCAGCATCAGTAGTTGTTTCTTCTTTTGCAGAAGCATCTTCTTTATGTAATAATTTATATACTACTGCAGCTAATATAGCACCAACAAATGGAGCTAAAATGAAAATCCATACTTGAGATAATGCTGTTGCTTTACCTGTATAAATTAAATCAGCAAATGCTGTTGCAATTGATCTTGCAGGGTTAACAGATGTACCAGTTAGACCAATACCAACTAAATGAACTAGAGTTAATGTTAAACCAATAATAACACCAGCTAATTTAGGTGCAGAAGCTTTTTCTGCTGTTGCATTGAAAATAACATATACAAAAACAAATGTTAAAACAATTTCAGTTAAGAATGCACCAATTACACCACCAGCAGTCCACTTGTGGAAATTATCGCCCATAGTATTCCAACCAATAAGTAAGTTACTACCAGCAGTCTCGGCAATTGCACCACCAGCCATTTTAATGATACCAAATACTAATATGGCACCAAGTAGGCCACCAACGATTTGAGCACAGCAATAAACTAAGAATTCTTTTACAGTCATCTTCTTAGCAATTAACATACCTAAAGATACTGCAGGATTAATATGACAACCAGAAATTCTTCCGATTGAATATGCCATAGCAACGATTACTAATCCAAATGCGATTGCTGTTCCTACTAAACCACCGCCAAGTACAGCAGTTCCTACTGCGAAAAATACTAATACAAATGTACCAATACATTCAGCAATAGCTTTTTTTAATAAACTATTCATTATATTCTCCTCCTATTATGAACATGATATATTATATCACTTTTTATTAAAAATATATATAATGGTACAATAAAAGATTGAAAAAAGGAAATACATTAATTATAATTAATTGAAAGGGAGGAAAACATGAAACAAAAATTATTAGATAATAAGAACATAATTATACTAATTGCATCTATCGTGGCATGTGCATTATTAGCACCTACCTTTATTTCCTTTTTTGGAGATACAATAAATGATAGATCAATTGTTAGCATTATTATGTATGCCGCATATGCTGCAGCAAACCTAATTATAATTATTTTTGTAATTAGCAAAAAGGAATTATCTTTATTAACATTAATGATACCACTTATTGTTTTTGAATCAGCAGGATTGTTAAACAATATCTATTCATTAATAAAGAATAATTCATGGGTAGGATTATATTATTGTGCCCTATATTTTAGTATTATATTATGCTATATTATTTATTATTTCAATCGTAATGAAAAATTAAGAATAGCAATATTAATTCTATTTTTAATATGTATAGCATTCAATGTTGTTGGAGTATTTGGTGGAAGCAATATTTCACTTTGTGTTTTAATAACAAACTTATTATTAACAGGTATTTTTTATTCTATAACTAGTGGAGGAGAAAGTTTATGAAAAAGACAACACTTGCTGCAATAATTACTGCAGCTGCATCTTTAGTACTATTTGTTCTTGGAATAGTATTTATCAAATGGGATAAACAAAGTTTTGATTATACACCATCTATTATGATTACATCACTATTATCATTAACAATAGTAACAATTGTATTTGGTTTATTTGCTTTATTATTTGACAAAAATAGACGTATTTTAATGATTATACCAGTAGTTGCATCATTAATTGCAATTATTATTTTCTCAAAAGGTGTAAATGAAAATTTAGCAGCTCATAATTTAACACCTGCATCTTCTGTAATTGATTTAGTATCACCTACTAATAATCAACCTACAGTATTTGCATTATTACTTGCTGCAACATTCATTGTTTCAGTTATCTTAGTATTAGTTAAAAATTGGAAATGGGCATCAATCGTATCAATTACTTATTTTGTAATATTAATCATTTCTACATTTAGCTTCTCATCTGAGTTCATGTTTAACATTCAAAATAAGCAAGATTATGTTTACTTATTCTCTTCTTTAGGAACAATTGTATTATTATCAGCTATGGTAGTTTATTTCGTATCACCATTTGCTAAAAACAATCAAATGGTAAAAAAGGAAAAACCAGTTGTAGAAAATGCAAATGAAACTGAAGAAAAAGTTGAAGAAAATAAGGAAGAAGCTAAAGTTGAAGCTGTAGCTGAAGAAACTAAAGTTGAAGAAAAAGTTGAAGAAAAAGTTGAGGATAGTGAAGCTGTTGAAGAAAATACAAAAAAGGGTGAACCACAAGATCCTTTCAAAAATCAATATGCATCATCTGAATCAATCTTCGATGTTCAAGACGAAGCTGAAGAAAAGTAAAAAGCAAAAAGGATTCGTGATAGAATCCTTTTTTTAATACACACATAAATATATTCCAATAAATTGAATTACTACTCCTGCCATTACTATTAGGTGCCATATAAAATGAGCGCCTTTTTTTCCTCTTAATAATGCAAAAGGAATCATTCCTAGAGTATATACAATACCACCAGCTAAAATCCAGAATAATAATTCAAAATTCTTATGTATTATCCAACCAGGTAATACACAAAGTCCACTCCAACCGATTATAAAATATAATGGGAAATTAATCTTTTTAGTTCTTCCTGGTCCAAATACACATGTAAGTGTTATACCAGTTATAACAAAAGCCCACATTATACTAAAATAAATTATACCAAATATAAATCCATTAGGATTTCCAAAATCAGATGGTATTTCTATTAATTGTAATGGAGCAAATGTACCTGCAATCATTAAATAAATAGATGTATAATCAAATCTTCTCCATATTCTTTTAACCTTTGAGCCCCAACGCCATGAATGGTATAAGCAGCTATTAAAAAACATGAAAAACATTGCAAGACAATATACGCTAGATGCGATTATTTTAAGTGGTGTATCTGATTTTTGCATTAACAATATATAGGCAATAATCGTTAATATAACACCAACACCATGAGTGATCGCATTTCCAATTTCTTCTAATAAAGTAAGCTTAGGAGCTTCGTTTAGCTTTTTCCATTTTTCCCATTTAGGAGTCATTTTTTCAACATAAGCTCTTCTTTTTTCTTGATCTATATCCTTTTTAATTAAGGCATCAACTTTTCTATCATGCATGTAGGCATCAAGCAATTCTTTCTTTTCTCTTCTTTCTTTTTGCTTTAAGGCCTTCATTTGCATTTTAGTTTCTTTTTTCTGTTGCCTTTTTAATTCCTTTTCATAGTTCATAATTTTATACTTCCTTAGGCACTATTATAGCACCAAAATATATAAAAATAAAGCATAGCTAGGCTATGCTTATTTTATTATTATTCAGCTTCGTTTCTCTTCTTAGCGTCGAATTTCTTTCTTTCAACTGTATCTAAGATTTTCTTTCTTAATCTTATATGTTCAGGTGTAATTTCAACTAATTCATCTTCATTAATAAATTCAAGACAAGCCTCTAGAGTTAATACTCTAGGTTTCTTTAATACAACTGTCATATCTTTATTAGATGAACGTGTATTTGTTTGTTGTTTAGCTTTAACTACGTTAACAGCTAAATCCATATCCTTGTTACATTCCCCAACAATCATACCTTCATAGATATCTTCACCAGGTTCGATAAACATAGATCCTCTATCCTCTAGTGCGCCAATTGAATATGCTGTTGATTGACCTTGTGCCATTGATACTAATACACCAGTTGTTCTTTCACCAACATTTACCTTTTCCATTGGTCTATAATCTAAGAAACTATGAGATATAATACCATAACCACCAGTTAATGTCATGAAGTTAGTATTAAATCCGATTAATCCACGTGATGGAATATTATAAATTAATCTTGTTTGAGTTTCAGTATTTGACATTGTAACTAATTGACCCTTACGGTTACCCATCATTTCAATGATTGCACCTGCAGTATCTGAAGGTAGGTCAATTACACACTCTTCATATGGTTCACACATTACGCCATCAATTTCTTTCATAATTACTCTAGGTCTAGATACTTGGAATTCATATCCTTCTCTTCTCATATTTTCAATTAAGATACCTAAATGTAATTCGCCTCTACCTGATACAATCCATTCTTCTAGGTTGTTAATTCTTTGTACCCTTAAAGATACATCCTTTTGAACCTCACGGAATAATCTTTCTTCAATCTTTGATGCAGTAACCATCTTACCATCTCTTCCACAAAATGGAGAAGTATTAGTACCAAAAGTCATTTGTACAGTTGGCTCTGAAATATTTATTTTTTCAAGTGGCTCTTCTTTTCCTACAGGACAAACTGTTTCACCAACAGAAATATCACCTAAGCCTGTAATAGCAACAATATCTCCTGCATAGCCTTCTTGTATTTCAATTCTATTTAAGCCTTGGAATCCAAATAGCTTTTGAATTCTAAATTGCTTAATAGAACCATCTAATCTACAACAAGATACAACCTCACCAGTTTTAATTGTACCTCTATTAATTCTACCAATACCAATTCTACCTGTAAAATCAGTATAATCTAATAATGCAGGTTGAAATTGAAGTGGAGAGTCCTTATCCATTGAAGGAGCTGGAATCTTTTCAATTATCATATCTAATAGTGGATCCATACCTGGCTTTTGTGTCTCAGGATTTGGATCTAATGATGATGTATTATTCATAGCTGATGCATATACAACAGGGAAATCAAGATCATCCTCGTCGCATCCTAAATCAATGAATAATTCTAAAACCTCATCGATTACTTCTAATATTCTTGCAGAAGGCTTATCAACCTTATTAATTACTACAATTGGCTTTAAGTGAGATTCAAATGCTTTCTTTAATACGAATCTTGTTTGTGGCATTGTTCCTTCGTATGCATCTACAACTAAAACAACTCCATCAACCATCTTCATAATACGCTCAACCTCTCCTGAGAAGTCGGCATGACCTGGAGTATCTAATACATTGATTTTAGTATCCTTCCAAGTAATAGCTGTATTTTTAGCTAAGATAGTAATACCACGCTCACGCTCAATTGCGTTTGAATCCATTACTCTTTCTTGGACAACCTGATTATCTCTAAATGTATGAGAATCTCTTAATAATTTATCAACTAATGTAGTTTTACCATGATCGACATGGGCAATAATTGCGACATTTCTGATTTCCATATTCCACCTCAAATTAACAAAAGTATTATAACAAAAAAATAATAATTATTTTATAAGAAAGCGTTATTATTTTCTAATATATTGCTTAAAAGGTAAACTTAAGCCATAAACTACCTCATCTCGTCTATAACTATATGCTTCTTTTATCATCTTAATATATGCTATAACATTTTCATTATTTAATTTCATAGCTGCATTATATAGCTTACATAAAGATGGATAAAATACTGGCTGATCACAATTCTTTAAATTATCTAATAAATATAATAAATCCCTATTCTTATTTAAAAATCTATATAATGATGAAATATATTTAGGATTTCTTCTATTCATTGATATTTCATATTTAGTCTTATTAATAAGCTCATATATTTTAAATATTTCAATTCCTATACAATAATTAATTAATTCCTTTTCGTCATTATTTTTAGTTTTAACTCCTTCTAATTTTTTAATAATATCATATCTCCATAAAATACGGCTATTTGATATTTTTAAATTAGGGAATTCTTCTTTATATTCTTTAATTAATTCATCTAAATTTTTAGAATAATTTTTTTCATTCATAAATCATTAATTACTTTTTCAATTAATGATTTATAAATTGTATTATCATTTTTATTATTCTCTATTTGATATAAATTATCTAATAAGCTATTAGATTCTAAATAATATGATCTTAATGTATCAATTATATTAACGCTTTTTTTAACAACCTCGTTATCATAATATACATAATAATCAAATGATTCTTTAGTAATTGAATTATCATCTAATAGGCAATATGCAATATCAGAACTAATAATTCTGTTAGAAGGATGTCCTACTACATCATTTCTAATATATTTAAGGGCTCTTAAATCAGCATTAGAGTTAATATTTATAAAATTCTTACTTTTAGTTAATGAATAAGCTATAACATATAAGCTATCAATTGATACAAATAATGCCTGTAATAAGGCATAAAGTCTTAAAGAATAATCTCCTTTATCTAGGTTTGATTCTTCTTTTAAAAAAGACATTTGTATATCATTACATGTAAGTAATGCTCCTATCGCAGATGCCATCTGATAATTCTTATTTTTAATATATAAATCAAAATTAAATTTTTCAATTTTTTCTCTATTAATCCTTGCTAAATCCTTCATAATTATTCCTTATTTGCTAAATAGCTAATAAATTGTTGTGCACATCTGCCTGATAATGAACCATATGTTAATTCCCACTTTGATGCTTCTTTAATTATCTCATCAAGTGGCATTTTAATATCATTTCTATATGCTAATTCTTCAACCATTTTCTTAAATTCTTGAGGAGATAAGCTACTATAATAAATTTGAAGACCAAATCTATATGCTAAAGATAATTTTTCAGCCTGTGTTTCATTTCTATGTAAGTCATCAAATACTCCACCATTATCAGCCATTGTCTCTTTTATTAAATGTCTTCTATTTGATGTAGCATATATTGCAACATTATTTGGCTTTGGTTCAATGCCACCTTCAATAATGCTCTTTAAATATTTATATTCTATTTCATCCTCTTCAAATGATAAATCATCCATATAGATAATATAATAATATGGTCTATTTTTTAATTTATTAATTATCTTAGATATTTCTTGCATCTGATGCTTATATACCTCAATTATACGAAGTCCCATATCAAAATATTCATTTAATAATGCTTTAATAGATGTTGATTTACCTGTACCTGAATCACCATATAATAAAACATTATTATATGTCTTACCATTAATAAAATTATATGTATTTTCTTTTAATAATCTCTTTTGTTCATCATAGCCAATTAAATCATCAAATGATACATCTAATACATGCTTAATTGGCTTTAATATACCATTAGATACTCTAAACGCTTTATATACAGCCATTTCACCTAAGCCACGATTAATATAAAAGCTTGTGATTGCATTTTTAAATGTTTCATAAGAATTATCTGATATATTATTATATATTTCATTAATTAATGGTCTTAAATACTCATCTCCTGTTGAAGATAAAAATTTAAAATCAGTAATATCAGAATCTAGGAATTCTTCATTATATAATTTATGAAAATATTTTAAATCTAGGTCTATATAATTAGTATTACCTTCAATCTTTAATCCCTTTTCAATAGCTCTTGTATAAGAATTGTCATTATATATTAATACATATATAAGATATTTTTTATATAAATTACCATTAAGACCAAAAGATATACCAAAATCTAATAATCTAGATACAGCCTCTTCTTTATTTTTAGATACAATTGCGTCAAATATTTCTTTCTTTTTAATATTATTGAATAGATATAACATACAATACCTCCAAAATAACCTATTATAATTATACCAATTTTTTCGGTTTGATTAAATATGAAACTCGATTATATAGAAAAGAAATAAAAATTATGATAAAATACATTTATAGTGTGGTGAGAATATATGATACAACATAATATTATGGTTGGATTATCGCTTATTGCTTCATTACTCATTTATTTTTTAACTGGTCAATACCTATACTGGTATTGTATATTTTTAATACCGGTTTATTTCTTTGGAGCATATTTAGTACTTTTAATTATATATATGTTATTTATAGCTGTTGTTTCTTGGTTCTTAAATAAAAAAGATATTCCTGAAAAGCCTAACAGGTTCTATTATGGAATTATTAGAGAAACAGCACTATTCGGTTTATTTTTAACTAGATGTAAGGTTAAAAAGATTAATACTAACCTAGAGCCTAAAAAGGTTAGATATATGGTTGTTTCAAATCATAAATCTAATTTTGATCCTATTATATTATTTAAATGTCTAAAGGAAAATCCTATTGTATGTGTTACAAAGCCTGAAATACTTGATATGCCAGTTGCAGGAAAATGGGTAAGATATAGTGGATTTATTCCTATTGAAAGAGATAATATACAACAAGCTGCACAGGCTATTAGTACTGCTGCTAATTATATTAAAAATGATCAAGCATCTATTTGTATTTACCCAGAAGGTAAAAGAAACATGGAAGATGAAATGCTTGATTTCCATCCTGGTTCATTTAAAATAGCATATAGATCTAAATGTCCTATTGTTATATGTTCTACTAAAAACACTATGAATATTAAAAAGAATTTCCCATTTAAAAAGACAAAGGTTACATTTAAAATATTAGAAGTCTTAAATTATGAAGATTATAAAGATAAATCTACAAGTGAGATTGCAAAATATTCTAGGGATTTAATAAATGAAGATTTAAAGATAAAAGATTAGACTCAAGAAAATTCTTGAGTTTTTTTATGCTTAAAATCAGCCGTTTGGTTGATATTATTTTTTTCTTATAATGATAAAATTATAATGTATTTTCAAATATAAATTTTAAAAGGGGAGTATAAAATGAAAAAGAAAAAGATTTTTTTAACTGCTATTGCTACTGCAATATCAATTGCAAGCTTAGCAGCATGTAGTACTAAAAAGAAAGACACAGCAACTACTGAAACAAAAGAAACTAATCAAACTGAAGTTACACCTACAAATAATGATGGATTAAAATCAAATGAACATATGGTTTATTTCATCATCGATGGTGAGGTTGTTAACCAAGTTAAATACACTGAAGGTGATACTTCTATTTTAGAATTAGCACCTCCTAAAAAGGAAGGATATATTGCAGCATGGGATAAATATACATTAGGAACAAAAGATGTATATGTTACAGCAAGATATTTTAAACAAAATGTTAATTACAAAGTAGAATATTATTTTGAAAATCTAGATAACAATGATTTTACAATTGATGAAAGTGAAACTCAAACATTTAATGCTAACGCAAATGAAATTGTAAAGGCTAGAGTTAAAACATTTGATCACTTTACATGTGAAAATCCAACAATTGAAGAATCAGTATCAGAATTAGGTACTACTACTTTAAAATTAAGATATGTAAGAGATAGATATACTGTTAATTACATTACAAATACAGAAGAAAAAATCGAATCTAAAACTGTTAAATATGGAACCGTTTTAACTGAACCTGAATTAAGTAAGGATGGTTATACATTAAAGGGCTTTGAAGCAAATGGTAACACATTTAATTTTAGTACACCAGTTGCATCTGATTTAACAATCGAAGCTAAATTTGAAGCAAATGATGGTATTCAATATAAAATTAATTATTACCTAGAAAATCTAGAAAATAATAACTATACATTATCAGATGAGTCTGTAAATACAACAGGTAAAACTGATGCCAAAATCACTGTTGATAAATTATTCCAAGGATTTACATTAGATGAATCAAAAAGTGATTTAGAAGGCACTATTAAGGCTGATGGCTCTACTGTTTTAAATGTTTACTATAAAAGAAAACAATTCACTGTTAATTACATTACAAATAATGGTGAAGAGATTGAACCACAAATTGTTAAATATGGAACCAAATTAGAAAACTTCTCTTTATCTAAAGATGGTTATTCATTTGGTTGTTGGAAATTCAACAATGCTGATTATGATTTCTCTAAAGGAGTATATTCAGATTTAACTCTTGAAGCATTCTATATTCCAAATGATTCAACAGCATTTAAGATTAAATATTATTTTGAAAATCTAGATGATGATAACTATACAGTAAACGAAAATTACACTACTACATCATATGGCAAAACTGATAGTGAAACACAAATTCCATTACAAGAACTTACAGGATATACATTAACAAATCCAAACCAAACAGAAATCATTAAGGGTGATGGTTCTACTGTTGTAAAACTATATTATAAAAGAAGAGTTTATACTGTATCTTATAGATCAGATTCATACTCTAACTTTAAAGAAAAACAATTCAAGTATGGTACACCATTAAAGTACACATTACCAGATGAAACAATTGATGGATACGAAAGAACAGTTTATTCATCATATTATGGATATATTAGAACCGATTCAGAGGATGGGCTAGATGATAGTGTAACATATGATGTATCTTTCAGTCCACTTACTACAACTTATAAGGTTGAGGTGTATTTTGAAAATATTTTAGATGATGGTTATACATTAAGCAAAAGCGATGGCGGAACTTGGTCTACAGATACTGATAGTGAAGTAAGCTATGAAAATGAATTTGATGGTTATACATTCTATTCTGAAATATCAAATACTTCTGCAAAAGTTAAATATGATGGTTCTACTGTTTTAAAGCTATATTATAAGAGAAATAGATATACAGTTTCATTCAAAACAAATGTTGAAGGTAAAACTATTGATTCAATAGTTGTAAAATACGAACAAAAAATTGATCAACCAGATTTAGCTAAACCAGGATATACCCTAGATTATTGGAAGCATTTAGATTGGACCTTTTCTTTTGATGAAAATATTACTTCAGATATGGAATTAGAAGCTGTTTGGACACCTATTAAAGTTGATTATAAAGTTGAAATTTATTGTCAAAATATATTAGATGATGATTATACATTAACTGAAACAAAAACATATGATCAATATACTGATTATGAATGTGTAGCTTCAAATGATTCTATAACTGGATTTACATTTGATAATGCTGCATCAATTTCTACAGGTATTACAAAAGCTGATGGTTCTACTACTTTAAAGCTATATTACAATAGAAATAAGGAAATTGTTAGAATATATAATTATGATGCTGATAGAAACTGGGAAATAGTTGATGAAAAGAAAGTTAAATATGGAACAAAACTTGAAGCACCTGAATTAACTTATGCAGGTTATACATTAACAGATTATAACTATGATTTCTCATATCCTATCACAGAAAATATAAATATTTATCCAGAGTATACTGCAAATACTGATACTAAATATACAATTAATATTTATTTAGAAAATATTTTAGATGACGAATACACACTTGAAAAAACAATTATTGAAAAAGGAACAACTGATACTTCTTTCTATTCTACATCATATTATAATAATTCAATTAATATTGATCACTTCAGTGTATGGAATTATAACGATGATATAATAAAAGGTGATGGTTCTACTGTTATAGACATATATTATGCAAGAGAATGGTATAATGTTTCTATCTCTGAAGACGAATGCGTTTCATCTAATTTAGAAAGCTATTATAAATATGGAACAGAATTAACACTTACTCCTTCATTTAATGGTAATCTAGCATATGATTATCTTGGTATTTATAATGAAGATGGTAATCTTGTTGCAAATGAATCATATAAATTCACAGTAACAGATAATATTTCATTATATTTAAAAACAAAATTGAAAGATGGAATGGAAAATTTTGGTTTCAATTCATCAGAAAAAGAGGTAGTCATAGTTGGATTTGTTGATGACTATGAAACAACTGATTTAGTAATCCCAGATTGTGTAACAGCAATTGGTTCTTGGGCATTTTATGGTAGAGAATTTAATAGTATTACTTTAGGTGAAAATGTTACAGAGATTCGCGCATATGCATTTTATAATGTTCAAAACGAAAATGGAGTTGATGTTTATTTAAACAACAAACTTAAAACTATTGGTAATCAAGCATTTGATAATACTAAGATTTCATCTATAACTTTCCCTGAATCACTTGAATATATTGGCACATATGCATTTAGTTATTCTAATATAACTAATATAAATCTTCCATCAAATCTTACATATATTGGTGAGCAAGCATTTAAATGTATGGAGCTTACAGATGTGACAATTAATGCAATACCTAAGAGTGTTACACATATTGGTGATTATGCATTCTATAATGCAAATTTAGATAAAATTGAATTTGAAGATGATTCTAATCTTGAATATATTGGTGCATATGCATTTAGTTATGCAAATGGTGGTGAAAACCCAGATACAGTATATGATTCTTTAATCATTCCAAAGACTGTTAAAGAAATAAATGATCACGCATTTGAATATCGACGCTTTGAGGCAATTATATTTGAAGAAGGTTCACAACTTGAAAATTTAGGCTCTTACGCATTCGCTTTAAGAGACTATGATGATATTGTCTTACCAGGAATTACTATTCCTTCTTCTATGAAAATGCTTGAAGCTTATGCATTACAATATAGAGAATTTGAATACATTAGATTTGAAGATGGAGTTTCATTTGATAATGAATCTTATCCATTCTATAATGTTAAAGCAAATAAATTATACATAAATAAGGATGTAAAAGGTGATAATGCATTATTCCAAGCTTTGTATGTAGATGAAATAATTATTCCTAATGATATTAAAACAATAGATGATAACCTATTCTTCTCATGCTATGCTAAAAAAGTTACATTTGAAGAAGGTTCTATTTTAGAGCATATTGGTGATTATGCATTTGGTTCTTCTACTATTGAAGAAATCACTCTTCCTGAAACATTAACTACAATTGGTGAAGGTGCATTCCAAGGATGTCCATTTACTTCTTTATTAATACCTGATAATGTTGAAAAAATTGGCGCTTATGCATTCGAATATTGCTATTCCATAAAAACACTTACAATTGGAGAATCAGTATACGAAATAGGAACTGATGCATTTAATAGTGTTTATCCATCTTATATAATTGACAAATCTATACTTGATTTTAAAGAAGGCGGCCTAGACTATGGCTTAATACCATTAAATGATAATACAGTGATTATAGATGGTGAAGAAGTTAATACAGTTGAAATAAAAGATGGATTTATTATTAAGCATATTTCAGAAAACGAAGTTAACTTATTATCATACATTGGTAAAGAAAAAGATGTCACAATTCCAAATTATGTAACTTCTATTGGATATCGTGCTTTTGCTAGCGCTGATCAACTAGAATCTGTAGTTATTTCAAACCATGTTACAACTATTGATGACTACGCATTCTATAATTGTTATAATATTAGAACTGTAGTTATTGGTGATTCAGTAACAGAAATTGGTTCACATGCATTCTACAATTGTGCATGTTTGGCTTCTTTAATAGTAGGTAAAAATGTTACAACTATTGGAAATATGGCATTTGAATCATGTAATGCATTAGCAGAAATTTATAATAAATCTAGTCTAGAGTTAGAAGCAAATTCTCAAAATTATGGATATATCGCATATTATGCAATTAGAATTGTTACAGGTGATACTTTTGAATCTTTAATATCATTTGATGATAATTTCATTTCATTAAACTATAATGATGAAGTATATTTACTTAGATATATTGGTGAAGATGTTGATGAATTAATAATTCCAGACTATTTCACAATAATAGCAGCAAATTCATTCTCATATAATGCTGGATATATTAAATCATTTATATTTGGTGAAAATATTAGAATAGTTGAAGATTACGCATTCTATTATGACAATAATTATTTAGAGAGTGTTACATTTAACGATAAATTAGAAAGAATTGGAGACTATGCATTTGGCCAATGCTACAAATTAAAAACTGTTGTATTACCTGATAGTGTTACCGAAATTGGTTCACATGCATTCTATTACAATTATGATTTAAAAATCACTGTTGGTTCTGGTTTAAAAACAATTGGAAGCCATGCATTTTATAGGTCATTAATAGAATTTGATTTTAGTGGTGAAAACAACATTGAATCTATTGGTGATTCTGCATTCGAATCATGTAACATTAATATATTTGAATTGGGAAAGAATTTAACTGAAATCGGTAATAATGCCTTCAGTTATACTTATATTTATGAAATTAAAAACGATTCAAGTATTACATTAACAATAGGTGGAACTGATAATGGTGAAATTGCAAAATATGCTAAAAACATTTATTCTTCTACTTCTGGCGAGTCTAAATATGTAATAGATGAAAATGGATTTGAATATTTTGCATTTGCTGAAGATGACGTATTATTAGTTAAATACACTGGTGAAAGTGGACAAGAAATTGATTTAGTCATTCCTGAATCAGTTACAGAAATCAGTGATAGAATGTTCCAATTAATGTCTTTTAATACTATTACTATTTCTAAAAATGTTAAGAAAATTGGTAAGCTTTGCTTCAGTCAATCTGCCGCTAATAAAATAATATTTGAAGAAGGATCAAAATTAGAATATATTGGTAAAAATGCATTCCAATACTTTAATATTTATGAAGGTGGAGATTTCAACTTAATATTACCAGATGGCATTAAAGAAATTGACTATGAAGCATTTTTATGTTCAAATTTTGAATTAGTATATATTCCAAGCAGCATAGAAACATTTGGAGATGAAGCATTCTTTAACTTATGGCAAAATTTAAAATATATAATTTTCGATGAGAATTGTACTATAGAAGAAATTAATCATATATTTAGAGACTGCGCTTCTACTAATAACCTAATGGTTGTTTTACCTAAGTCAATTAAGGCAATTAATCAAAATAGTATAAATTCCGCAAATTGTGATTCTATAATTTGTTATTATGGAACTGAAGCTGAATGGGATGAAGTTACAATTAATAATTCAATAGATTATATTGTATGTTATTATTCAGAAACAGAAAATACAGATGGAATACATTGGCATTTTGATGAAAATGGCCTACCAGTAATTTGGACTGCTGAATAAAAAAAATCGGAGAATTCAAACGAATTCTCCTTTTTATTATATGTTATTCAAATGATAAATACCCATCTTCTGTAACATTTAGATGAGTTGAATAAAACTCTTTTAATGCTTTAATTAATTCATCATAATCAAATGCACCAGCAGTTTCCATTGCTGAATGCATTGCAATTTGAGGTAATCCTATATCAACAGAATGGATTGATACATTAGATAATGATATTGCCCCAAGTGTTGAACCACCAGGTATATCACTTCTATTTGTATTTAATTGATATTTTGCGTTTGCTTTCTTGCATATTTCTTGGAAATATGCTAAAGACATTGCATCAGTTGTATATGAGCCTCTTGCTGCATTTTTAATAACTATTCCATCATTTATATATGATGCATTTGTTGGATCATATTTAGAAGGATAATTAGGATGGAATCCCTGGGCATTATCAGCAGATACAATAAATGATTCAGATAATGCAATAACATGTTCTTCTTCAGTTAATCCTAAAGCATTTGATATTCTTTTTAAAGTATCAGCTAGCATCATAGATGCTGCACCTTGTCTTGTTCTTGAACCAATCTCTTCATTATCAAATAATACTGCTATATTAATTGATGATTTAGGAGCATCAGTCATAGTTAAAGCACGTAATGCTGCATATGAGCATTCAAGATTATCAATTTGTGGGGCAAATATAAATTCATTATTAGCACCACCAAGCATGCCTCTATCTAATAATGATAAATATAGGTCATGTGATACAATCGCATCTCTTTTAATATTTAACTTTTCTGCAACTAAATCTAATAAATCCTTATTATCAATATTATTGTCTGATAAGATTGGTAATAAGTCTACTTGTGGATTTAATTTAACACCTGTGTTTAATTCATGATAATAATGTATTGAACAATTGGGAATAATACACATTGGCTTATCAAATGATACAAGCATAGTTTTTAATGTATGTTCATTTGATTTAACAATAATTCTTCCTGCAATATTTAATGGTCTATCCATCCATGTATTTAATATAGGTCCACCATATACTTCAGTATTTAATTCATTATATCTTCCTTTAGCTAATGTATAATTAGGCTTAATCTTAAATGTAGGTGAATCAGTATGAGCTGCAACAATGTTGTAGCTTATTTTTTTATATTCATTTGGTAATGTAAAAGCAAGTAGTGATGAATTATTTCTAGTGAAATAATATTTACCATTTGGCTCTAAGTTCCATTTTTCTCCTTCTTGCAATTTTGTAAAACCAAAGCTATCTAAAATATCAGCAGCTTCTTTCACTGCGTGAAATGCAGTAGGTGCTTTCTCTAAAAAATCTAAAAATTCCATTTTAATCCTCCAATTCTAGTGAAGCTTCAAAGCATAATTCGTCATTTACATATCCTAAATATAAATCTTTGTTATCTTCTTTAAAATATTTAACATGAATTATATCATTTAATCTAGCTTCTGATATATATGCTATTTCACATTTTTTGAAATCTTTCTTTCCGTTTTCTAACATCATGTTATAAACAATATCTAAATATCTTGCGTTATTTAAATGCATATTATGATCTAAATCAGTCATATGAACCTTATAGTCATATTCTTTAATGATATTATTGGAAATAAGTCCTAATTTTCTTTTACATTTAGTATCATAATTTGACTTATCATAATATTCACCATTGAATTTTACTTTTTCAGCTCTTTCTAATCTTCTTGTTTCACTATTAATAACACACCAATTAGATATACCCTTAATTAAT
>Ga0247610_10000953_pt1 | contig 37829 bp, 33 predicted proteins | sample 174DNAGHGhighgp2_FD_193483 | JGI IMG/M metagenome (GOLD analysis project Ga0247610, IMG submission 193483) | Sheep rumen microbial communities from Palmerston North, Manawatu-Wanganui, New Zealand - 1742 DNA GHGhigh gp2 | ecosystem: Host-associated > Mammals > Digestive system > Stomach > Rumen...
TACCCGTGACCACAAGGTCCATAAGGAGATCTTAGACGCTGCGAGAAAGTATCAGACACCTGTCTTAAGAACATCACAGGCCACATCTGATTTCTCTTCAGAACTCGTTAAGTTCCTCAAGATGGAGCTTGCTCCCCGTGTATCGATGCACGGCGTTCTTGTCGAGGTAAACGGTGAAGGTATCCTTATCCTGGGCGAGTCCGGTGTAGGTAAATCCGAGACCGCGCTCGAGATCGTTAAAAGAGGTCACAGACTTATCGCCGACGACCAGATCGAGATCCGCAAGGTGTCTGAGACAACGCTTCTGGGAAGGGCTCCCGACGTTATCAAGCACCTTATCGAGATCCGCGGCATCGGTATCTTAGACGTTAAGGAGCTCTACGGTGTATCCGCTGTCAAGCAGCAGGAGAACATCGATTTCGTAATCAACTTAGAGCTCTGGGATGAGAAGAAGACATATGACAGATTAGGCCTTACGGAAGAGACTACTGATATCCTCGGAATCCAGGTTCCTTCAGTCACTATCCCTGTAGGACCCGGACGTAACCTCGCGATCATCGTTGAGGCAGCAGCTATCAACTACAGAGTCAAGAAGATGGGCTACAATGCTGCTCAGGATCTCGTATCCAGAGTATTCCCCGGAAAGTCTTTGGATGGCTGATCTTAATATCACCGAAAACGTTCCGCTTGCGGGATATTCAACTTTCAGATGCGGAGGACCTGCAAGATATTTTGCAGAGCCTTCGACAGGTGATGAGGTCTCAGAACTCTTCAAGTGGGCTGAAGACAAAGGCATTGAAGTATTTGTCCTTGGCAACGGCTCCAACTGCCTGATATCAGATGAAGGCTTTGACGGCCTTGTCATCAGGATCGCCAGGAACATGAGCGGTTTATCTTCCGAAGAATTAGACGACGGCAGGGTGAAGATCACCTGCGGTGCAGGCCTGCCTTTTGCCAGATTCGGAAACTATTGCACAGAATTATCACTTACAGGCGCCGAGTTCGCATGCGGTATTCCCGGTTCATGCGGCGGCGCTGTTTTCATGAACGCCGGAGCATACGGCGGAGAGACTAAGGATTTTATTACAGCCGTCAGTTTCTGGGACGGGGAGAAGATCCGTACCATAAGCGGTGAGGAATGCGGATTCGGCTACAGGACGAGTCTTTTTGAGAAGCTTAACAGCGAAGGTAAGAAGGCTGTGATCCTTGGATTTGAAGCTGTCCTTTCCAGAGGAAACAAGGATGAGATAACTTCTCTTGTTGACGATCTCCGCAGCAGGAGAACAACCAGCCAGCCTTTGGATGTCCCTTCTGCAGGCTCAACATTTAAGAGGCCGGAAGGGCATTATGCCGCAAGACTTATCGAAGATGCGGGGCTCAAGGGCTTTGCTCTGGACGATTCCGGAGCGCAGGTATCTCCCAAGCACGCTGGATTTATCGTTAATAACGGAGGCACTGCCAGGGCTTCCGATGTCATGAGATTAATAGATTATGTGGTGGAAAAAGTTTTCGAGAACTCAGGCGTAAGACTTGAGAAAGAAGTGAGACTGGTAGGTAACTTCGGAGGCTAAAAATGGAACTGTTATTTCTTACCGGAATGAGCGGCGCGGGCAAGAGTGCCGCGGTTAGGTATCTGGAGGACTGCGGATATTTCTGCATGGATAATGTCCCGCCCTATGTTTTGCCGGACCTTGTAAAGAGCTTCTTCAGAGGCAGGAACGGCGAAGGTTTCTCGACGCCAAAGCTCGCGTTCGTCGTCGACATCAGATCCCAGGAGTACTTAGACGGCTTCGATGAAGCGCTTGCTCTTATCGACGAAGAGGTGGGATGCCCTTACAAGGTTATCTTCCTTGAGGCATCTGATCCTGTTCTTATCAGCAGATACCAGCAGACAAGAAGAAAGCATCCTCTTGCAACAAAGAAGGGCTCTCTTACCCAGGCGATCTCAGAAGAGCGCAAGATGCTCGAAGACATAAGAGCGATAGCGACTGTCGTAGTTGACACCTCATTCATGACTGACAACGAGCTCTGCAATGCGATCGGAGAGATCATAAAGAGCGCAGACAGCCAGAGCATTCTGGTCGTGGTCGAATCGTTCGGGTTCAAGTACGGGCTTCCCGTCGACTGCGATTATGTATTTGACGTAAGATTTCTGCCTAACCCATTTTATTTCCCCCAGATGCGCTATCTGACAGGTAAGGATGAGGCTGTGGCTAAATACCTTGAAGGCTTCAGCGAGACTGATGAATTCAATTACATGACATCAGAGCTCCTCTCATTTGTTATTCCGTTCTATGAGAAGGAAGGCAAGGGAAGTGTCCATATCGGAATCGGCTGTACGGGCGGAAGGCACAGATCCGTTTACTGCACCGAGACGATCGCACAAAAGCTTTCCGAGCACGGCATCAAGTGCATCATCTCTCACAGGGATATAGATAAGGAACCTCACAGATACACAAAGAAGGCGGATGAGGACTGATGGAAGACAGTTTCTCTGTCAGGGTCAAGATCGAGACGGCTACAAATGCTGTTAAAAAGCCTGTTCAGAGACAGACTGCTTTGTGCGGTCTCTTTTTAAGCCAGAGCAGCGTTAAGGGTTCAGCCAAAGTAATCAAGGTGCCAGAGAGGATGTCGGAACTCGTTATCAGGCTTTTCGAGGCCGAGAATATCAGATGCAGCTATAAGAATGGTAAGGTTATTTTAGAAGATATATATAGTTCTGAGCTCTGGGAGCGCTGCGAGGAACTCTTATCCGGTTTTGCGAACGGCACACTTACCGTCGAGGATGCCAGACGCTTTTTGAGAGGCGCTTTCTGGGGCTGCGGTTATTGTACCGACCCTTCGAAAAGTTACCGTATAGAATTCGTTGTAAAAGAACCCGAGAATGCAACCTTGATCTCAGCGGCTCTGGATGTCCTGTCGATAAAGCATGTCAGGGCGGAGCGGAAAGGCTCTTTTTCATTGTATTTTAAGAACGGTGACGACGTTTCTGACTTCCTGAGCTATATCGGAAGCCCTTCGGCAATGATGGAATTCGAGAATATCCGTGCCGGAAAAGACGTTAACAGCAAGGTCACAAGAACCGTTAACTGCGATGAGGGCAATACAAAGCGCCAGGCAGAAGCAGCTGCCCACAGGAATGAATTAATTACAAAGGTTATGGAATCCGGACTTGCGAGCAAGCTTGCTCCTGAGCTCCGTGAAGCTGCCAAGGCTCACATGGAGAATCCGGGTGCATCTCTTGCGGAATTGGGGGCAATGATGGATCCCCCGATAGGCAAATCCGGCATGAGACACCGCCTCGATAAGATAGCGGAATATGCAAATAGCCTACAATAATGGGACAATTATATTGATTTTCTTGTGTTATTAGAGTGTCCGGAAGCCTTAAGATTTGAGATAAAATTACAGCCGTGTTACAATAAGCGTTATCTTTTTTGAGAAAGGAACGAGCGGGGGTATTATGCAGCGCGGCGATCAGTACATCGAGCCTGATAATAGTTATTACAGACCGTCTAGAGATCCTAATGAAGGCACCATGACTCTGGTAGTCGTGATCACTCTTCTCTTTGTCTGCCTTACGGGTGTCCTTGCTGCTGTTTATTTCAAGAAGGCTACTACAAAAGAGACCCTGGCCAATATCGACACGACTGACCAGTCCGGTTATATTTCGATCGCATCTCCCACACCTACACCTATTCCGCCTATCACGGATTATCAGAATCCGATCCTTTATCCGGGTCTCGCTTCTGTAAGGATCAATAAGGAACTTGAGATCGACAAGAGTGCAAATCCCGCTTCACGTGGTATCACCCAGACTGTCATGGTAAACAGACAGTTTATCGAGGGAGACTACAACAGAGAGACTCCTATCTACATGCCCGATCCTGTTATGTACGGATCCATTCCGGGCATCTTCACATACAGAGGTAATAATTTCAGGAACTGCGCTTCATTTGGTTACACGAATATCTACAGAGGCGCGCTTACCCAGAGATGGGAATTCAAAGGCATCGGCAAGAAGCTCGCTTCCACGCAGAACTTCGAATGGTCCGGCGTTAAGTGGACTGGCCAGCCTCTGGTTGCAGTATGGCCTGCAAGCATCCGCCAGAACATGAATCTTAACGATACAGCCAAGCACCAGCAGGAATTAAGAGAAGTTATCGTTGCCGCCTTGGACGGTAAGATATATTTCTTCAATCTTTTAAATGGTGAGCAGACAAGAGAACCGATCAATGTCGGTGCTTCCGTAAAGGGTACTCCCGCATTGGATCCCAGAGGCTATCCTATCATCTATGTCGGCCAGACGGATAATAACGGCGGATCGAATTTCGGTATGTATGTATATTCGCTCCTCGACGGTTCCCTGCTCTATATGTATGACGGTTCCGATGACGGCGCTTACAGATCCAACTGGAATGCGTTCGACTCCTCACCGATCGTCAACGGTGATACGGACACGCTTATCTGGCCCTGCGAGAACGGTTATATCTATACATTTGATCTTCATACCAATTACGCACCGGGTGCAGCGACTATATCAATGAACCCTGTGGTAACGGGTTATAAATACATGTTCAATGATAACGTAGGCTCACGTATGGGTGTAGAGAGTTCTATTGCCGTATATGGCAACTACGGTTACTTCATGGACAACACCCAGAACCTCTGCTGCCTTGACCTTAATACTCTCAAGATGGTCTGGACACAGGTACTGGGCGATGATTCCGATGTTACTCCCATGATCAACGAGGAGAACGGCATCCCTTATGTCTACATCGGAACAGAGGTGGATAACCAGAACGGTCTGGGTGAATCCTGTGGTGCCGCATATATTTATAAGATCAACGGCCTTACGGGTAAGATCGAATGGCAGAATTCAGAGCCTTGCTACACATTTAACGCTGAATCCTCGGACTCCGACCAGAGCGGCGGATGCTTTGGTAATCCGATCATGGGCAAGGGTAAGATATCTAATCTTGTAATATTCTCTTTCAGCATGACCAGCGGTCTTGCCAGCGGCAATAAGATCATTGCATTTGACAAAGATCTGGGCACCAAGGTCTGGGAATATAAAATGAATATCTATTCATACAGCTCACCTGTTGATTTCTACGATTCAGAGGGGAATGCCTACATCATTATCTGTGACTCAATCGGACAGATCCATATGATCAGGGCAGAAGCAGGCATCGAGGATAAGGAGAGAAGAATCACATACATTCAGACCAAGAAGAATCTTGGCCAGGCTGATCAGACCTCAAAGGGCATCTGTATCGAAGCCTCTCCGATCGTCTACGAAGGCATGCTTGTCGTGGGAACGACGTCAGGAAGCATATTCGGAATAGGTGTTGAGTAAGGAGCAATAATGGACTTTAAAAAGGCTTACGAGAGCATAGCTGTTTTGGAGGTCGAGATCAGGACCTTTGCGAATGAGGGCTATGCCGTTAAATACGACTTTGGCCGTAAAGTGATCTCCTGGCGTGACAATTACATGTGGAATAATAATTTCACCAGATCCATAAGCGATGATAAATATGCTCTTTTGAAGGAGAAGCTTCCTGAATCAGGCATGCTCGAGTGGATGAAGGGCTATGAACTGGGAATGACCGAAGAATACGGCGACAAGACCGTTATCCCGGGCGAGTGGATCATTAAGGTCGAGTTCAATGACAAGACTGTAATGAAAGGCGGAGCTGAGCAGCATTTCCCTAAAAAGTGGAAAAACCTCAAGACTTTGATCGAGCAGACGGCGGGTTGCAGCTTCACTCTAAGATAAGGATTTTTTTACATTTGGTTATGACTGGCAGGCATGGGGGCCTGCTTTTATTATTTATATAGTCGCAACTGATTAGATGTGATAAAATTCATTAATATGCCCGAGCCTCGGGTTTGGGATTATCGGATTATTAAGGAGTCATATTTTGGATTATCTGGAAGGATTGTTACTTGGTAGATTATGGAGCGATACGGACTACGAGAACCGTAAGCATTTCGGTTTATTCGTTCTGTATGGACTTTTTGTCGACGCGATAGTCCTTTATATCTACATCCTCGGAAGAGGCCTTTTGGGATTCGGCAACTTAGGACCTATCCATATTGCCGTTTTCGTTTTGCTCTTCCTTGCAAATCCGTTTATCTGCTTCAGGTACTACCGAATGCCCTGGTGGGGCAAGATTTTTATATTAGCAGTTAAGATTTTTAAAGCTTATCTGGTCATCAGCTATACGGTCAGCCTGCTCCTTCCGAGGCTCAATGTAAAAGTTGACGATCTTCAGGATTTTCTTATGAGTTATCTCAACCAGACGCTTGAGAAATATACAGAGAAATTCGTAGCGACCGCCGGGTCCTTTTCAACAGTGGTAGGCGTCCTTGCCGGAGGCGTACACGTTGTAGGAACAGTTCTGCTCCTCATCCTGGCAGCAGTAGTTATCCCGAGCCTTATTTTCCTCGTTGTAAAATATGTTCAGCTCGCATGGGACTGGGTCGTAAATATGCTTATCATCAAGAGGTTTTTCCCTCAGCGCAGATAATGAGGTTTTAAGGAGGCTATATGGCAGAGCTTAGAGACAGAATCGACATAACAGTTGAAGAGCTCGAGGAATCCCTCGGTGCCGTCAGACTCCCACGGTTTATCGCTGAATCGGAGAAAAGCTTTGTGGGAAGGATCGATTCCATTTGTGATGAGATCTGCTCTGATCCTAATAAGAGAGCTATATTCGTATCAGGGCCCACATCCTCAGGCAAGACGACTTTCACATTAAGACTTTCCAATACGATCAATGAGAGAGGCAGAAAGGCTGTCCATTTATCTCTTGACGATTACTACAACATCAAGGATATTAAGTGCGACAAAGAGGGCAGACCTGACTTTGAGACTATTGATGCATTGGATGTCGAGAGGATCCAGAGAGATATCAAGGCGCTTTTGAACGGTGAGACAGTAGTTCCCCCGTTCTTTGATTTCAACATCAGAAAGCAGATGGAAGGTGATCCCGCCAATGCAATCAGCCTTGGCGATGACGGCGTTCTGGTCGTGGAAGGCCTTCACGGATTATCCCCCAGGATCTCAGGCGAATGTCCTGCCGATAAGTGTTCGAAAGTATTCATCATGCCCTACGGCAATGTTTACTGCGATTCCAAGCTTATGGACAGCAATGAGATAAGACTCTTAAGAAGAATAATCAGGGACTACCGTCACAGAAGTGCGCATGCACTTGCTACGATCGATTACTGGCCAATGATCCAGAAGTCCGAAGAGAAATATTACGAAGAATATCTTACAAGTGCCGACTATCACGTCAATTCATTCCTGGCTTACGAGAGCCTGATCGTCGCACCCATGGCAATGGGCGATATCAGCGAAGCTTTGGATAAGGCTCTAAAGGGTTCGATCGAACCTTCCGTCTTTATGGAGAAGTCTCCTACGGGCAAGCCTTTTGCAGACCTTTCTGCCGCACTTGTAAAGGCCAATAAACTTATGGGGCACTTAGGAAAGATCCCTGTGATCAGCCCCGAACAGGTACCCGCTGAATCGATACTGAACGAATTCATCGGTTCCTGACAACTGACAGATAAGGAGGCATAAAATGCCTATCAGAATAGCAGACAATCTTCCTGCAAGACACATACTTGAACAGGAAAGAATATTCGTTATGGAGGAGAACAGGGCCCTTTCCCAGGACATCCGTCCTATCAGGATCCTGATCCTTAATCTCATGCCCGACAAGACGACCACGGAGACACAGCTCTTAAGAGCCCTTTCGAATTCTCCCATCCAGGTCGATGTCGAGTTCTTATTTACAAAGACACACCAGTCGAAGAATACTCCGGTCGAACATCTCATGAAGTTCTACAAGACTTTCGATGAGGTCTCGGAGGAATATTTCGACGGCATGATAATCACAGGCGCACCTGTCGAAAAGCTTCCTTTCGAGGAAGTCGATTACTGGCCTGAACTCTGCGAGATCATGGAATGGAGCAAGACACATGTCTATTCCACTCTTCATCTCTGCTGGGGTGCTTTTGCCGGCCTTTACTACCATTACGGCATTCCCAAGATCGTTTTGGATAAGAAGGTCTTCGGCGTTTTCGAGCACTCTATGACATGGTCCAGACCCGTTAAGCTCTTCAGAGGCTTTGACGACATCTTCTATGTGCCTCATTCACGTTATACGGAGATCAGAAGGGAAGACGTCGAGAAGAGATCCGACTTAAGGATCCTTTCAGAATCTGAAGAATGCGGTATCTACGCAGTATCGGATCTTCACGGCAGACAGTTCTTTATCACAGGTCACTCTGAATATGACAAGGATACACTGGACAGGGAGTACAAAAGAGACCTCGCTGCAGGTCTTGACGACGTGGACGTTCCGAAGAACTACTATATCAACGACGATCCGTCTTTGGGACCGCTCTTAAGATGGAGATCATCTGCGACCCTGATGTATACGAACTGGCTCAACTACTACGTATATCAGGAGACACCTTTTGATATCAACCTTATCAGGAGCATAAGGAACGAAGACCTCGAACCTAACAGGGATCTGGAGAAAAATGGCTGAGACGGTTTATCTTACAAAAGATCTGATATCAGGATTCGAACCTAAAAGACCTGAGGACGGACATAAGAACACATTCGGAACCGCGCTTATCTGCGCAGGCTCTGAATACATGACCGGTGCAGCCGTAATGGCAACAGGCGCCGCGCTGCGTTCAGGCGCAGGCCTGGTCAAGGTGTTTTCCGAAGAAAAGACTCTTGATGCCATAAGGGTTACAGAACCCTGCGCGCTTCTCGCGTTAAGACCAGAGAAGACTTCTGAACTTTTAAGGAAGGCAAAGGAGCTTTGCGCATCTTCATCTGCCGTTCTTATCGGTTCCGGCATCCCTCAGGATCAGAAGGACCTTGAAGCACTTGTCTGCTGTTTCCTGGAGAATGCCGGCAATGTGGTCCTCGACGCAGGAGCTCTTATGTCTAAGCCCGATGAATGGGAAAGGATCTCTCTATGCCTTAAGGCAAGGAAAACTCCTGCCGTGATCACTCCCCACATTGGTGAGTTCGCAAGATTATTGAGACTTCCGAAGTCTGAAGTATCAGATAAGGCTGAAGAGATCGCATCAGGATTTGCAAAAGAAAATAACTGCGTTGTGGTTCTTAAGAGTGCTAAGACTCTGATCTCCGCACCTGACGGAAAGCTCTATGTAAATGATGCTCCCAACAGCGGCCTTGCAAAGGGCGGCTCCGGTGATATCCTTGCAGGCCTTGTCACAGGATTCCTCGCACAGGGCATGGAGCCTTACAAGGCAGCCTGCTCAGCTGTATTTATTCACTCAAAGGCGGGGAAAGCAGCTGCAGACGATGCCGGTGCAAGAGCGATGCTGCCGTCAGATCTTATAGTTTACCTGCCTGAAGCATATTCGGATGCCGGATGGGGATGTGAAGATGACTGATTATACTAACAGCAATTACGACCGTTCATGCGTTGAGATCGATCTTAACGCGCTGAAGCATAACTTCGAGGAGATCAGAAAGGCTACGACTCCCGGCACGGGCATATTGGCTGTTGTTAAGGCTGATGCCTACGGCCACGGTGCTATCGAGATCGCGAAGACGCTTATCGATTCGGGCGCAGCAGGTCTCTGCCTTGCCACGATCGATGAGGCGGTTGAGCTTAGAAAGCACGGGATCGATGTTCCCATGATGACTTTGGGATTTACAGATCCTGTTAGATTCAGCGATGCGGTCAGATACGATGTTGAGCAGTCTGTTTATTCTTATGAGATCGCGAAAGCATTGTCTGATGAGGCCCTCTCTCAGGGTAAGAAATGCAAGATCCATATAAAGCTCGATACGGGCATGGGAAGGATCGGCTTTAAGACTGACGGATCAGAGACAGAAGAAATCGTTAAGTCCTGTACGCTTCCCGGAATAGAACCTTATGGCGTCTTCTCACATTTCGCAGTTGCTGATACCGACGATGATGAATATACGAGGAAACAGTATTCACTGTTCATGAACCAGATCGACGAGCTTGGTAAGAGAGGCATTCACTTTACCAAGAGACATATCTGCAACAGCGCGGGAATCTTAAGGTTCCCTGAGATGCATCTGGATCTCGTTAGAGCAGGCATCATTCTCTACGGCCTTATGCCGCCCGGATGCCCGAAGCCCGTTAAGGATATCAACCTCAAGCCGGTAATGAACTGGTATGCAAAGGTGATTCACGTTAAGACAGTGCCTGTCGGAGCGACTATCAGCTACGGCAGACATTTCGAAGCTACGCGTCCCACAGAAGTCACCACGGTCGGAATCGGTTATGCCGACGGTCTTTCAAGAAAGCTTTCCAACGGTTTTGAGCTCGTTATCGGTGGCAGGAAGTGCCCTATCATCGGCAATATCTGCATGGATATGTGCATGGTGGATACGACAGATCTTGAGGTCAGACCTAAGGTAGGCGACAGGGTCACAGTGTTCGGCAGCGAGAGATCTGCAGACGAACTGGCGGACGCTTTAGGCACGATCAATTACGAGATTACCTGCGACGTTGGCAAAAGAGTCAGAAGACTCTACGTCGGAGGCTGATATTTTCTCTTATATTATTTAAAAGTTATTCGGTGAAAATCGCTAAGATTTGCGCTATAATACATACGCTTTATTTTTATACCAAGGAGAATGCCTATTAATGGATACATTACGCGAGAGCTGGAAGACACCGGAGATCAAGAAGAAGATACTCTTTACCTTCCTTATCGTTTCCGTACTCTGTCTTCTTACTATCATCCCGATTCCCGGCCTTAGCCATGCTGCAGCAACAGCAAAGATCATTAACGATTGGGGCAGCGTCGGAACCGTAATCGACATCCTTTCCTGCGGAGCTCTTACAAATGCTTCGATCATAAGCCTTGGTATTTTCCCGTTCCTCGTAGCTTCCATCATCATGCAGATCTTGACTCTTGCTGTTCCGAAGCTCAGGAATCTTGTTCAGTCAGGCGATGAGGGATCAAAGATCGTAGCAAAGTACACAAGGATCGCAGGCCTTATCGGCGCAGGTGTTTTCGCTGTTCTTTTCTGCCTCGGCATGAAGGATACAGTAGTTACAAGCATCAACTTCTGGGTAGCTATAGTTATCTGCGGAGTTACAGTTGCAATTGGCAGCGCTTTCTGTGGCTGGTGTGTAGAACTCCTTAACACAAAGGGAATCGGCAACGGCCTTACGATCATCATTCTTGCAGGCATTATCCACAATATCCCTCATGATCTTCTTCTGCCTTTCTTCAACGCATATGACCTCGGACTTGTCTGGGCACTCGTTTATATGATCATGGGTATCCTTCTTGCTATCGGCATGCTGATCCTCTCACTCCTTGTTAACCTGGGTGAGAAGAAGATCAGGATCATCTTCCAGAAGAGAACAGTAGGCATGAAGCAGTACGGAATGCAGAACCAGGTAATCCCGCTCAGGGTTGCACAGGCAGGAATCACACCTGTTATCTATGCAATGACAGTATGCATGTTCGTTCCTTCTATCCTGACAATGATCGCTCCCGGTTCAGAGAATGTATGGTTAGCAGGCGCAAGGGATTTCCCTACAAGCGTTGCTTTCATTCCGTTCTTCATCATCTTCCTGGTTTTCTTCACATATGTTTTCGCATTGATGCAGTTCAATCCCTATGATATTTCGAACCAGATCAAGCAGAACAGCGGCTATATCCAGGGTGTCAAGCCCGGCAAGCCGACATCGCAGTATCTTATGTCGATTTACAGCAACCTGAACAGTGCTGACAATTTTTACCTCATCGCCGTATGCGTTCTGCCTTTGGCATTAAGCTTCATTCCCGGCCTTAGAAGTATTGCTTTTGCAGGTATCGGTCTTGTTCTTGTCGGCGGCGGATTTATCGAAATGAAGACACTTCTCGACAATGCCCTCAAGGCTGAAGAGGATAAGCTCAAGCAGGCAGGCAAAGACAAGAAGCGCAGCAAGAACTACAACAAAAAGTAAGGGAGGAAATAATATGAATCTGATCATCTTAGGTGCACCCGGTTCCGGAAAGGGAACTTCAGCAACAGTATTAAGAGAGAACTATTCTCTTGCTCATATCTCCACGGGCGATCTGTTCAGATACAACATCAAAGAGAATACTCCCCTCGGAATCGAAGCAAAGTCTTACATCGACAAGGGAGCTCTCGTTCCTGATGATGTTACCATCAGAATGGTAGAAGACCGTCTTAACAATCCCGACTGCGAGAAGGGTTACATCCTTGACGGATTCCCGAGAAACATCGCTCAGGCTGAAGCACTCGACAAGATGCTCGCAGCTAAGGGCTCAAAGATCGACGCAGTTGTCTATGTAAAGTGTGATGACGAGATCATCATGGACAGAGTTACTACAAGACGTGTCTGCGAGAAGTGCGGAGCAAGCTTCAACGTTAAGTACATGCCCACAAAGGTAGAGGGCGTATGCGACGTTTGCGGCGGCAAAGTCATCCAGAGATCTGATGACAATCCGGAGACAGTTGCTAAGAGACTTGAGACATACAGAGTCAACACTCAGCCTCTTATCGATTTCTACAATGAGAGAGGAATCATCGTAGAAGGTAATAATAACGTTGACTCAAAGACCTGCATCGAATCCATTGAAGCCGGTCTTAAGAAACTCGGACTTTAATTAGAAATCAGGTATATAAATGGTAGAGATCCTTACCAACGAAGAATTTGAGAAGATGAAGGCAGCAGGCAAGATCCTGCAGCATGTCTTCAAGGCCTGCAGAGATTACATCAAACCCGGTGTAACGACACACGACGTTGATAAGCTCTGCTATGACATCATCAGATCCCACGATGCCATCCCGTCGTTCCTCAATTACGGCCAGCCGCCGTTCCCCGGAACGATCTGTGCTTCCGTCAACGATGAAGTCGTTCACGGAATCCCGAGAAAATCCAGGTTCCTTGAGGAAGGTGACATCATCTCTGTAGATGTCGGCGCCATCCTTGACGGTTACCAGTCTGACGCATGCAGAACATACATGGTAGGCGAGGTAGCTCCCGAGGTCAGAGATCTTGTAGAGCGCACCGAGAAGTCATTCTGGATCGGCCTTGAGTATGCAAAGGTCGGCATGAGGACCGGTGATATCGGTCATGCCATTCAGGAATACTGCGAAGGTTTTGGTTACGGAGTCGTAAGGGAACTTACAGGTCACGGAATCGGAACAACGATGCACCAGGATCCCGATGTTCCCAACTACGGAAGACCGGGACACGGCTACAAACTCAAAAAGGGTATGGCAATCTGCATCGAACCGATGATAACATTGGGTACACGCGAGATCGAACTTCTGGACGACCGCTGGACTATAGTTACACAGGATGGCAAGCCTGCCAGCCACTACGAAAACACGATTTTAATTACGGATGAGGGTCCGTACCTTACAACTTATGACTATGAGGAGGGTTTTTAATGGCGAAGGAAGATGTTATTGAAGTACTGGGAGTAGTTGATGAAGCATTGCCCAATGCAATGTTCAAGGTAAAGCTCGACAGCGGACACATTGTTCTTGCTCATTTGTCAGGAAAGCTTAGACAGAATTACATCAAGATTCTTCCGGGCGACAAAGTAACAATGGAGATCTCGCCATACGATCTTTCACGCGGCAGAATCACCTGGAGAGGCGATAAGAAGCCGAAGGCATAAGCCTTTATTTCAGATATTTTCAGGCACCTCGAAAATTTTCGGGGTGCTTTAAATTTCTTGTTGAAAACTGTATCGATTCTGCTATAATAGTTCAGCATGCGCTCACAGAGCGCCTGTATTTGTTGTGGAAAAATATCAGCAACAGGAGGTACTAATATGAAAGTACGACCGTCAGTAAAGCCGATGTGCGAAAAGTGCAAGATCATTCGCCGCAACGGTAAGGTAATGGTCATCTGTTCTGACCCTAAGCATAAGCAGAGACAGGGTTAAGACATTTGACGGGTCTTCATATGTGCGGAATTAGCCCCGTACGCCAGTATGGAAGAAGACCGCGGAATAATAGCTCCATTCCGCAAAAGCATTATTAAAAAAGAAGTAATCATATTTACTCACCGTTACCGAGAGGGCGGCTGCTCCCTAACCCGGAGTTCCTTGACTTACGTGTGTCAAATAGAGATTAATACCACTTTATCCAATACGGAGGTACATTAAATGGCTCGTATAGCCGGCGTAGATTTACCTAACGATAAGAGAATTGAAATCGCTCTTACGTACATTTACGGAATCGGAAGAACAAGTGCAGACGAGATTATTGCCCAGACAGGCATCAATCCCGATACACGCGTCAAGGATTTGACAGAGGACGAGGTTGCGAAGATCCGTGACCAGATCGAGAACAATTACAAGGTTGAGGGTGACCTCAAGAGAGAAGTACAGTCCAACATTAAGAGACTTACTGATATCGGTTGCCTTCGCGGACGTCGCCACAGACTGGGACTCCCTGTAAGAGGCCAGCGCACAAAGACTAATGCTCGTACACGTAAGGGTCCGAAGCATACAGTTGCTGGTAAGAAGAAGTAAGGTGAGGTGAGTCAAAATGGCACAGAAGAAAAGCTTAAGACCCAGAAGAAGTGAGCGTAAGAACGTCGTTGACGGTCAGGCTCATATTCATGCTACATTCAACAATACAATCATTACAATTACCGATAAGCAGGGAAATACAATTTCCTGGGCTTCTGCAGGTATGGACGCCAAGGGTTCACGTAAGGGCACGAGCTATGCAGCTCAGGTTGCTTCCGAGAAGGCTGCTAAGGCAGCTTGCGATCATGGCATGAAGACTGTTGATGTTTATGTTAAGGGACCCGGATCCGGACGTGAGTCCGCAGTAAGAGCCCTTGAGACAGCAGGCCTCAGAGTCACAATGATCAAGGACGTAACACCGGTACCTCACAATGGTTGCCGCCCTCCCAAGAGAAGAAGAGTTTAATCTTCTTGTTGGCAGAATACTTAGATAGAAAAGAGGAATATAGCAATGGCTAGAGATATGACACCTGTCCTTAAGAAGTGCAGAGCCCTCGGTATTGAGCCTGCTTTCTTGGGAGTAGAGAAGAAAGAATCTAAAAAGCACGGTGCATCCAGACCTCGTAAGATGAGCGAGTACGGAATGCAGCTTAAGGAAAAGCAGAAGGCAAAGTTTATTTACGGCGTTCTCGAGAAGCCTTTCAGAAACTATTTCGAAAAGGCTCAGAAGCTCAAGTATGGTACAACCGGTGAAAACCTCATGATCCTTCTTGAGACAAGACTTGACAACGTTTTATTCAGAATGGGCTTCGCTCGTACAAGAGATGAGGCTAGACAGATCGTAAGCCACAGAGGAGTTAAGGTTAACGGCAAGATCGTTAATATCCCTTCTTTTGAGGTTAAGGTTGGCGATGTAATTGAGATCAAAGAGGGTTCCAAGAGCTCACAGAGATTCAAGGACATCATCGAAGTAACAGGTTCAAGAGCTACACCTGCATGGGTAGAAGCTGACAACGACAAGCTCAGCGGCAAGATCCTTGCAATCCCTACAAGAGATCAGATCGAAGTACCTGTAAACGAAGTTGCAATCGTCGAGTTGTATTCTAAGTAATACCATCCGAACAGCAAGATTTAGAAAAATTCTCAGGAGGAACAAACATGATGGAAATCAGCCAGCCGACCGTTAAGTGCGTTGAGACCAACGAGGATAAGTCCTACGGCAAATATACCATCGCCCCGCTTGAGCGTGGATTCGGTACTACTCTCGGTAACTCACTCCGCAGAGTGCTCCTTTCTTCGCTTTCCGGCGCGGCAGTAACATCTATCAAGATCGAGAAGATTAAGCATGAGTTCTCCACTGTTCCGGGTATTATCGAGGATATGACAGAGATTATCCTTAATATCAAGGGTATCCGCGCTAAGCTTCACAACGAGTCCAACATCGTCAGCATCAGCGTCGCTAAGGGTAGAACCGGCGAGCTCACAGCTGGTGACATCGTTCACGGACCCGAAGTAGAGATCATGAATCCTGATCACGTTATCGCTCACTTAAACGGCAGCGACGATGTATTCATGGAATTCACACTCAGCAAGGGCAGAGGATACAACACAGCAGAGCAGAATAAGCCCGCTAAGCAGGTTATCGGTGTAATCCCGATCGATTCCATCTTCACACCTGTTAAGAAGGCTAACTACAAGGTTGAGAACACACGTGTAGGCGCTAGAACAGACTATGACAGCCTTACACTCGAGGTTTGGACAGACGGCACTATCGATGTTGATGAGGCTCTCTCTTCAGCAGCTAATTGCCTGATCGAGCACCTCAAGTTCTTCACAGCTCTTGCTGATACGGATTCAGCTCCGAGCTTCAAGAACATCGAAGAGAGCGGCGAGCACGATTCAAAGCTTTCCGGTGTAATTGAGGACATGGATTTCTCAGTACGTACTTACAATTGTCTCAAGAGAGCACAGATCAACACTGTTGGTGATCTTGTTGCTCGTTCTATGGACGAGATGATCAAGGTAAGAAACCTTGGTAAGAAGTCCCTCGAAGAGATCATCGAGAAGCTTGAAGACATGGGTCTGCACTTGAGAGAAGCAGAAGATTAAGGTAATTGGAGGATATATAAATGCCTAACAGAAAATTCGGCCGTGCTTCAGATCAGCGTGCTGCAATTCTGAAGAATCAGGTCACAACATTGATTATAAACGGTAGGCTCGAGACAACAGTTGCAAAAGCTAAGGATATCAGCGCTATCGTAGAGAAGCTCGTAGCTTCCGCAGTTAAGGAGCAGGACAACTACACAACAAAGGAAATCACAGTTTCCGCTGCCAAGCTCGACGGTAAGGGCAAGAAGGTCTTAAAGACAAAGACTTCTAAGGCAGGCAAGAAGTACGAAGTAGTTGACCGTGAAGTTAAGACAAAGACAGTTCAGGTTGATAACGCTTCACGCCTCGCAGCAAGAAAAGCCATGATCAAGTGGGTTAACAAGAGCCACGATGCAGAGGGCAACATCATCAATCCTGTAAACAAGATCTTTGATGAGATTGCACCCAGATATGCAGGCAGAAACGGTGGTTACACAAGAATCATCCGTTTGGGCGCAAGACGTGGTGACGGCGCCGAGATGGCTATTCTTGAGTTCGTGTAATATTACACAAACAAAAACAGTAAAAATAATTGTCAATCAGTCACGGGGAAAGGTTTACATCTTTCCCCGTTGTCTTTAAAATGTTGCTACAAAACAAATCTTAGTGGAGATTTAAGTTGCCGGAAGATCAGAACAGGATAGAAGTAAAGGACGTAAGCTTCTCATACGACGTATCGGATGAGACTTCGGGAAAAGCGCCAAGGCTTGCACTTGACGGTATTTCCGTCTCTATCGAAAAGGGTTCCTACACAGCGATCTTAGGAAGCAACGGCTCCGGCAAATCCACACTTGCAAAGATCATCGATATCCTGGAAGTGCCCGACAGCGGCAAAGTCGTTATTTTCGGCAAGGACACAGCAAATGATGATCTGTTCTGGGAGATAAGGGAGCACTGCTGCTGCGTTTTCCAGAATCCTGACAACCAGATCGTTGGAACCATGATCGAAGAAGACGTGGCCTTCGGTCCTGAGAATCTCGGTATCCCCAATCCTGAATTAAGAGAGCGTGTTGACCAGGCGCTCAAAGATGTCGGACTTTATGAGTTCAGACATAAGGAGACCATGGCCCTGTCAGGCGGCCAGAAGCAGAAGCTCGCCATAGCGGGCGCACTTGCCATGAAGCCTGATATCCTGATACTTGATGAAGCAACGGCCATGTTAGATCCCACGAGCAGGGACGATTTCCTTACGCTTGTTGAGAAGATGAGAGTCGAAAAGGGATTAACCCTCATTACGATCACGCATGATATGACCGAAGCGTTAAGATGCGACAAGCTCATAATCGTTCATAAAGGCAAGGTCGCATTGGAGGGAACTCCTGAAGAGATCTTCTTATCTGATGATCTCTGGCAATATGGCCTTAAGAGACCTGTAAAGTTCAATTTCGCATTTGAGATCGCAAAGCTTACCGGAAGCAAAATTACGAAGGAAGACTTAAAGAGCAATGAGACTCTGGTCGCAAGCCTTGTAAAGATGCTCACAAAGCCCGGACTTAAAGAACCCGGCAATGTAATCACCGACAGAAAAAAGCCTGATGAGAACGACATCATCATGTCAGTAAAAGGGCTTTCATATACTTATGGCGGAGGCGATACAAAGGCCATAGATGATATAAATCTCGACATCAGAAGAGGCGAGGTGCTGGGCATTGTAGGCGAGAGCGGATGCGGCAAGACTACATTGATCTCACACATGAATGCGATCATAAGACCTGTTGAAGGTGACGTCATTATCCACACAAAGGACGGCGACTTATCCTGCAGGAATAAAAAAGACACTATGAAGATCAGACAGAACGTCGGTCTTGTTTTCCAATATCCTGAATACCAGCTTTTCGAAGAGACCGTATATAAAGACATAGCGTACGGCCTTAAGAAGATGAATGTCGGAAAAGACGAGCAGAAGGCCATGATCATGGAGGCTGCTTCAAAGGTCGGACTTACGGAAAGAGAGCTTAATTCATCTCCTTTCGAGCTTTCCGGCGGACAGAAGAGAAGAGCTGCAATGGCAGGCGTTCTTGTAATGAGACCCGGCATCCTCGTTCTGGATGAGCCCGCATCAGGCCTTGACCCTAAGGGCAGACAGGAGATGTTCGCGATAATCAAGAGCCTCCGTGACAGCGGGACAACGATAATACTCGTATCCCACAATATGGACGAAGCTGCCGTAAACTGCGACAGGATCTGCCTTATCGACAACGGAAAGATCAAGGCTGTCGGCACGCCTGAGGAACTGTTTGTAAAGAAGAGGGCAGACGAATTAAAGGTCCAGCTCCCGAGGATCACAAGGTTCTCGGCAGTCTTAAGGACTGAGCTCGAAGAGATATATCCTGATATTGAATTTGGCGGCAACTACTTCAATCCTGAGAAGGAAGCGAAGGTAATAGTTGCGGCAGTCTGCAAGGCAGGTGGCGGCAATGCTTGATAACGTAAGCCTTGGCAGATACTATCCCGCGCATTCATTCCTGCACGATACGGATCCGAGAGTTAAGACGATCCTTTATGCGGTCTATCTTGTTGCGATCTTCATCATCAAGGAGCCGGTTACGATCGCGGTTCTTGCAGGAGTCATTATCCTTCAGCTCATAATGGCCAAGATCACACCCGGCATTCTCTGGTCAACGATAAAGCCGATCATTCCATTGGCTCTGTTTATCTTTGTCATCAATATATTTACGATCAGACAGGGTGATGTCTTATTCTCGTGGAAGATAATAACGATAACAGGATACGGCTTAAGCCGCGCCGCGATCATGGCGATAAGACTTATATTCCTGATCGTATCAACGAGCGTGCTCCTTACACTTACGACGACGCCTCTTAAGATGAGCGATGCATTGGAAAAGCTTTTCTCACCTTTGCAGGTCATAAAGGTGCCGGTCCACGAGATGGCCATGATGATGTCCATCGCATTAAGATTCATTCCGACACTGGCTGCCGAGACACAGAAGATAATGAAGGCGCAGCAGTCCAGAGGTGCGGATTACGATACCGGTTCATTCATAAACAAGGTGAAAGGCTACATCACGGTCCTGATCCCGCTGTTTGTTTCGAGCTTCAGAAGGGCTGATGAACTTGCGGTGGCAATGGATGCAAGGTGCTACAGAGGCGGCAGGGGAAGGACAAAGTTAAATCCCTTGAAGCTGACTTTAAAAGATGTGCTTTGCGGAATATTATTTACGCTTTTAGCGGTACTTGTTGTCGTTATTGATTTGTCTTTGAGATAAGTTTCTTGCTGTGTTAGAATTCAAGTTGCTAACAATATAGCGAAAGGTTGGAATAATCAATGGGTTATTATTGCGGAATCGACTTAGGTGGTACGAATATCAAAGCCGGTATTGTTGACGGTGAGGGCAAGCTACTTAACAAGCTGTCTATCAAGACACGTGCTGAGAGATCAATGGAAGAGATCATCCATGATATGGGTAAGCTTGCTGCAGATGCCATCAAGGATGCAGGTCTTGAAGTAAAGGATATCGAGTGCATCGGTATTGGTTCCCCCGGAACACCTGACAACGAAGAAGGTCTTCTCGTATACTCAAGCAACCTTCCTTTCAACAAAGCTCCCATGAGAAAGCTTATCAGGGAAGTCGTAGATCTCCCTGTTTATATCGACAATGACGCTAACTGCGCAGCTATGGCTGAGGCAGTTGCAGGTGCGGCTAAGGGCGCAAAGGACTCTGTTACCATCACACTGGGAACAGGTGTTGGCGCAGGCGTAATCGTTAACGGAAGGATCTTCTCTGGATTCAACCAGGCAGGCTCCGAGTTCGGCCACACAGTCCTCGTATCAGGCGGCGTCCAGTGCGGATGCGGCAGAAAGGGCTGCTTCGAGCAGTATGCTTCCGCTACGGCTCTCGCAAGAATGACAAGGGAAGCTGCTGAGGCAAATCCCGATTCTCTCCTTAACAAGGTCAAGGATGACTTCGGCGAGTGGAATGCCCAGATCGCTTTCGTAGCAATGAGACAGGGTGACAAGGTCGCTGCTCAAGTTGTAGACAGCTATACGGATTATCTTGCTGACGGTCTTGCAAATGCCATCAACGCATTCATGCCTGAGATCCTGGTCGTAGGCGGCGGTGTCTGCAATGAAGGCGATCCGCTCCTTATCCCTATGCGTGAGAAGACAATGTCCCGTCCTTACTTCGGACCCGGAGTTCCGAAGACCCGCATCGAGCTTGCCCAGATGGGTAACGACGCAGGTATCGTAGGCGCTGCCATGATGGGCAAGTCCTGCGTAGACGACGGCAAGAACGGCAAGTAATCTGAAGCTATGCCGAGAATAGCCTTCATCACTGAGTTTGACGGCACTGATTTTGCCGGGTTCCAATCGCAGGAGAATGCCAGGGCTGTTCAGGATGTCCTCGAGAAGGCATTAGAAGAATTATATAAAACGAAGATCAGACTTACGGGGTGCTCCAGGACTGACGCAGGTGTGCATGCAAAATGCCACTTAAGTCACGCGGACGTCCCGTTTGTTATTCCTGAAGATAAATTCCCTTTGGCGATGAACGCTCTTTTGCCGGACGACGTTGCGGTAAAGAAGTCATTCTATGTAAGTGATGATTTCTCGGCACGCTTCGACATCAAGGGAAAGAGGTATATCTACAGGATCTATTCCTCTCCGACCAGAAGTCCGCTACTCGACAGGAATTCATATTATTGCCCTGTGAAGCCTGATATCGCGAAAATGAAGGCCGCTGCTGAGTTTTTCGCAGGCGAGCATGACTTCGCAGCATTCTGTGCTGCCGGCGGCTCACAGAAGACCACTGTAAGAAGACTTTTCGGAGTCAAGGTGGAAGCATCAGGCGAAGATCCCTGCAGGATCGAGATCGAAGTGTCAGGTGAGGCCTTCCTCTACAATATGGTAAGGATAATCGCAGGCACTCTTCTTTACGTGGGACAGGGCAAGATAGAACCTTCCGAGGTCGCTTCGATTATCGAAGGCGGCGAGCGCTCCATGGCAGGCAAAACACTTCCCGCCAAGGGCTTAACGCTCGAGGAAGTATTCATCTGAAGCTGTCCTCTTAACTGGTACGATTCTTATTAATAAAAAATCCCTAAGGTGATATAATTATTTAAATGCGGGCCGGAATACCCGCATTAATTTAAATAGGGAGGATTAAAGAAATGATCAGTTGGTGGATAATATGGCTCATTTTCGCGGTCGTCATGCTCATTATCGAGATCGCGACCACAGGTCTTGCGACACTCTGGTTTGCAGTCGGCGCCGTAGTAGCAATGATCATGGACCTTTGCGGCGCATCGGTCGCAGCGCAGATCATAGTTATGGCTCTGGTTTCAATAGTATGCTTCATTCTCTGTATGATCTGGGTCAGGCCTAAGCTTGAATCACTTCGCAAGAAGAATGTTCAGAAGACAAACGCAGACAGATTGATCGGAAGGGAAGGCGTAGTTATCGTACCGCTCAATGCCATAGACGGAAAGGGCCAGGTCAAAGTCGACGGCCAGATCTGGAGCGCAAAGGGCGAAGAGGACTATGCAGAAGGCACGAAGATCACAGTATTGGCAATTGAAGGCGTTAAGCTCGTAATCGGGCCCGCACAATAAAAGGGGAGGAATCACAAAATGTTACCATTCATCGCATCATCAGCAGGAACACTCGTCGGAGTAGCTATCGGAATCATCGTTATCCTGGTACTCATCATACCTAACATCAAGATCGTTCCGCAGGCAACAACGTTCATCATCGAGCGTCTGGGCACATACAGAACAACATGGGAGACAGGCTTCCACATGAAAGTCCCTTTCATCGACCGTGTTGCAAAGAAGATCTCATTGAAGGAAAAGGTTGCTGACTTCGCACCTCAGGCCGTTATCACAAAGGATAACGTTACAATGCAGATCGACACAGTTCTTTTCTATCAGATCGTAGATCCTAAGCTCTACACATACGGCATCGAGCGTCCTATCGTTGCTATCGAGAACCTCTCGGCAACAACTCTCCGTAACATCATCGGTGACCTGGAACTCGACCAGACACTCACATCAAGAGACATCATCAACACAAGAATGAGAGAGATCCTTGATGAAGCTACTGACCCTTGGGGAATCAAGGTCAACCGTGTTGAGCTTAAGAACATCATCCCGCCTAAGGAGATCCAGGCAGCGATGGAGAAGCAGATGAAGGCTGAGCGTGAGAAGAGAGAAAAGATCCTCATCGCAGAAGGTGAAAAGGAATCTGCTATCAGAGTCGCAGAGGGTGAGAAGGAAGCAGCTATCCTGAGAGCTGAAGCTAAGAAGCAGGCAGCTATCAGAGAAGCAGAAGGTCAGGCTCAGGCTATCCTCGCAGTTCAGGAAGCTACAGCTAAGGGTCTTCAGATGGTCAAGGATGTCGGCGCTGACGACGGACTTATCGCTATCAAGGGCCTTGAAGCTCTCGAAAAGGTAGGCCAGGGCGCATCTACAAAGATCATCATCCCTTCAGATCTTCAGGGCATTGCAGGTCTTACAACTACAATCAAAGAGATTGCAAAATCATAATTAAGACTTAAACGTCTTTCGGAGGTAAATCGTATGGATTACGGTATGTGGAATGACAGAACCAACATGAGTATGCTCACAGACTTCTATGAGCTCACTATGGCTAACGGTTATCTGAACAGCGGCAACAGGGACAAGATCGTTTATTTCGATATGTTCTTCAGAAATATCCCCGAGAACGGCGGATATGCTGTTATGGCAGGTCTGGAGCAGGTAATTGATTACCTCTCAAGCCTCAAGTTCTCAGAAGATGACTTAGCTTTCCTCAAGGATAACTATCACTTCAACGACGAGTTCATCAGTTACTTAAGAGGCTTCGAATTCACATGTGACGTCTGGGCTATCCCGGAAGGAACTGTTGTATTCCCCAAAGAGCCCCTCGTTAAGGTAAGAGGTCCTATCATTCAGGCACAGCTCCTTGAGACCGCACTCCTTTGCACGATCAACCACCAGACACTTATTGCCACAAAGACAGCAAGGATCGTAAGAGCAGCTGAAGGCAGACCTGTCATGGAGTTCGGTGCACGCCGTGCGCAGGGCTTCGACGCTTCCGTACTCGGCGCCAGAGCAGCTTATATCGCAGGAGCTGCAGGCACATCCTGCACTATCTGCGGACAGCAGTTCGACATTCCGCTTTCCGGAACAATGGCTCACTCCTGGGTAATGCTTTTCGACAACGAGTTCGAAGCATTCAAGGCGTATTCACTCGCATATCCTGACGGAGCACTTCTGCTCGTTGATACATACGATGTTCTCCGTTCAGGTATTCCGAATGCGATCAAGTGCGCCAAGGAAGTCCTTGAACCCATGGGCAAGAGACTCAAGGGCATAAGGATCGACTCCGGAGACCTCACATACATGACACAGAGTGCACGTAAGATGCTCAACGAGGCAGGTCTTACAGACTGTAAGATCACTGTTTCCAACGCTCTTGACGAATATCTCATCAGAGACCTTATAAGCCAGGGTGCCTGCATCGATTCGTTCGGTGTCGGTGAGAGACTTATCACTTCCAAGGCTGAGCCTGTTTTCGGCGGCGTATACAAGATCGCTGCTGTTGAAGCAGATGACGGCACGATCATTCCGAAGATGAAGATCTCCGATTCCATCGGCAAGGTCACAAATCCCTGCAGCAAGAAGATCGTAAGATTCTACGACAACGCTACGGGCAAGGCTCTTGCTGACGTGGTCATGGTCGCAGACGAGGAGATCCCTTCAGGCGAGCCTTATGAGATCTTCGATCCTGACAACACATGGAAGTCCAAGGTATTGGAGAATTACAGGACCAGAGAGATCATGGTCCAGATCTTCAAGGAAGGCAAGCTCGTTTACAACAAGCCTACTATCGGCGAGATCAGAGCATACTGCACGAAAGAGCTCGACTCACTCTGGGATTCCGTTAAGAGATTCGAAAATCCTCACAACTACTATGTCGACCTGTCACCTAAGCTTTGGAAGATCAAGGACGACATCTTGAGATCTTACAGAAGAAGATAAGGAGTAAAAAACATGGCTAATCCTATTGTCACAATCCAGATGAAAGACGGCGGCGTAATGAAGGCAGAGCTCTATCCCGAGATCGCGCCCATCACCGTCCAGAACTTTATCGACCTCGCATCCAAGGGCTTTTATAACGGCCTCATCTTCCACAGAGTCATCCCGGGATTCATGATCCAGGGCGGTGACCCTCAGGGAACAGGTGTTGGCGGCCCAGGCTACTGCATCAAGGGTGAGTTCAGCGCTAACGGATTCAGAAACGACTTAAAGCACACCAGAGGCGTTCTTTCCATGGCACGCGCTATGGATCCTGATTCTGCAGGTTCACAGTTCTTCATCATGCATGAGGACTACCCGTCATTAGATGGTCAGTATGCAGCTTTCGGCAAACTCATCGAAGGCATCGAAGTAGTCGATAAGATCGCTTCTGTCAGAACTGACTACATGGACAAGCCGCTTGAACCCCAGCAGATCGAGTTCATGACTGTCCAGATCTGAAATAAGACTTTAACTTAAAACGTAGACGGCGGAGGGTTAAAGGAAAGGATAATGAGAGAAGTAAAGCAGTTAGGGGATACTTCAAAGACTAAGAAGACCGGATCAAAAGACAGGTCTTCCAAAGAAGCAAAGAGTATCACGATACCTTACCCCTGGCTTTATGCTTCGATCGTCCTTTTCCTTACGATCCCGCTGTTTATGTTTTTCCTGGGATATCTGAAGCTTGTGGTAAGCATTCCACTGACACTTATCTTTGCAGGAATAGTGCTCTACTGCGTCTCAGACTGCATGAACGGTCCTGACGGAAACAAGCTTGCAGGATCTGATAAAGACCTTAAGATCCCCTTAGCCTATCTCATCGGATTTGCAGTAACGGCTCTGGCAATCTCATTCGTGTCCGGCGTTGGAGAATATATCTACACTCTCCAGGACCACGAATACAGGCGCGCGATCTTAAGGGACCTGATAAACTACGACTGGCCGGTCATCTACAACTACAATACCCAGACAAATCCCGAAGTTATAAAGATCTTCGGAATGGCTTCAGGGCAGAGGGCCTTCTCCTACTATTTCATCTACTGGATGCCCGCAGCACTTGCAGGAAAAGCATTTGGATTTGACGTGGGCAACTTTGTCCTGTTCATATGGAATTCAATCGGCATCTTCCTCTGTCTTCTTTCAACGAGCGCTGTGATAAGGAAAGTTACCGCATGGGTTCCGTTCATTTTCGTTTTCTTCTCAGGCCTCGACATCATCCCGAACCTTGTATATGAGCTGACCCATTACAGTGACTGGCGCTGGTTTGAAGGCTTCGTTACATCGATGTCTTACGTAAGCAATTTCAGGGAGCTAGCGAGCGTATTCAACCAGATGATCCCTTGCTTCCTTGTGGTTGCTATCCTTCTTTTGTCCAACAACACAAGATCGATGGGACTCACCTCAGGGATCCTTTTCTGCTATTCGCCGTGGGCCGTGTTCGGCATCCTGCCGATGGCAGCGGCATTCCTGTTCGGTAAAAACCTGAGGGCATCAAAGCTCTCGAAGACCCTGTTTAACGCGTTCAGCCCTGCAAACCTCGCTTCGGCAGTGCTTATCCTTACGATATTCGGAAGCTATTACATGACCAATTCCGGCGCAGTCAGCTATAAGGGCTTTGCGTGGGAATATTTCTCCAATCCCGGATGGTTCATCCTGGCTTATATCGTTTTTATCCTGATCGAGGTTATTCCTTTTGCCCTGATCCTTTACAAGCGCGAAAAGAACAACCCTGTATTCCTGGCAGCCCTTGCGACACTTCTCATCCTGCCTTTTTACAGAGTCTCCGAAATGAATGACTTCACGATGAGAGGCTCTATGCCCGCGCTGTTTTTATTCTGTATCCTCCTGTGCGGCGTCGTGCCCGAAGTAATGGATCAGAAGAATACGCCCACAACAAAGAAGGGGTGGCTTAAGTCTGCAGCGATAATGCTCACGGTTATCCTCATGACATTCCCGACACTTTTAAATCTTTTCGTTATCTTCGGTTCAATGATCCAGGGCGATAAGGGCAACGAGGAAAATATCGGCTCATTAGGGAACATCAGACAGGCCGAATATGCGGAAGTAATTGAGGAACAGTTTTTCGCGGAAGGCTACGAGGGAAGTTTCTTCTACAGATATTTTGCAAAATAAAGGGCTGTCCCGGTCAAAGCCCGTGGAATTGTTCTTTAAATATATTATCTGTTCATTAATAATATGCCAAAAACACTTCAAAACAAGCCGGTTTTCCGCTGTTTAACTTTTTGTCACCGGTTTTCTGATTTTCGTTGTACAAAAAGTTGAACTGAGCTCTGATTTCAAGTTTTTGTCACTGATTTTCCAATTTTGGTGATACAAAAAGTGAAACTGCCTTGGTGCTCTGTCAAGATAACGGACCTTGAACAGTAGTTCCGGCAGCAAAAAGCGGTGCCGTTTAAAGACACCGCCGCAGGTTTTAATCTTTGGATTCCTCGGAAGTAATGTAGATCGGCCTTGCCTTGGCCTCTATGTAGATTCGTCCGATGTATTCACCGATAAGTCCCAAAGCCATAAGGATCAGTCCGCCGATAAAAAGGATGAAGCACAGGAGTGAAGGGTAACCTGCGACGCGATCCCAGATCTGCTCGATTATTGCTCTAATGAAGTAGTAGAGCATATAAACAAAGCCTGCGAACGCAAAGAAGAAACCCATATATGTAGCGAGCCTTAAGGGTGCTGTCGTAAATGCCACGATGCCGTCTATTGCATATCTGAAAAGCTTCCAGAAGCTCCACTTGGTCTCGCCGGCAACGCGCTCGACATTCTCGTGTTCTACCCATTTAGTTCTGAAGCCTACCCAGGCGAAAATACCCTTTGAGAATCTCTGGCGTTCGGTAAGACTTAATATCGAATCAACGACTTCGCGCTTCATGAGTCTGAAGTCTCTCGCGCCGTCTGCGATCTCAACGTCGCACATGCGGTTGATGAGCTTGTAGAACCTTCTTGCAAACCAGCTTCTGATCTTGGGTTCGCCCTTACGGGTAACGCGTCTTGCTGCTACGATGTCGTATTCGCCGGAATCCAGGTCTTTGATCATCTCCGGAATGAGAGACGGGGGATCCTGCATGTCGGCATCCATGATGGCGATATAATCGCCCTTTGCCTTTTCCATGCCGGCATACATAGCGGCTTCCTTGCCGAAGTTCCTTGAGAAGAAGATGTACTTAACACCCTTGTCGTTTGCGGCGAGATCTTTGATGAGGTCTGCTGTCTTATCGCGGCTTCCGTCGTTTACGAAAATGAATTCGTAATTTCTGTCCGAATCGTCAGTCTTTCTGACGTCGCAGAGCGCCTCATAAAGGATCGGAAGGGAAGCTTCTTCGTTATAACAGGGAATGATAAGACTGATAAGCACGATCTGGCGCCTCCGGTTAGGTCATCTGTTAAGATATTTATTCTATTTTGCAGCTGTGTCTCACTTCGTTCGCACAATTGCTGCAAATAGAATAAATATCTTGTTTGTATTATAATCAAAAAGTATTGTCAGTTACAATAATTTTAGCCGAAGAAAGGGCGGAACACTAATGAAAGAGCTATCGAGTCTTGATGGCAAGTCCTCAAAAACCAAGACCACTGAACCATCACTTAAAATCTCTTCAAAAAGCCGCGGTAAGCCGGATCTCCGTCCCTTATATGCGTTTTTTGCAGCACTGGCACTTTATGTGATCACGATCCTTCTTTGCAATAAGCATCCGCTCGGGGAGTATTCTTTCCTTCAGAGTGACCTGAAGGCACAGTATGCGCCTTTCCTGGCTCTCATGAGGAGCAAGATCACAGAGATCGGCACAGTACCCAAAGGGCACTTGCTCTCATATATCAGCTATTCGTTTAAGCTAGGTCTCGGCAAGAATTTCATCGGCACATTCGGTTATTATCTTGCGAGCCCGTTTAATCTCATCTATCTGCTTTTCGATGAAGCGCAGATCGATGCAGCGGTGCTCACGATAGTTACATTAAAGCTCAGTTTTGCATCCGGATTCATGTGCCTGTTCCTTGGAACGCGCACCGAAGACAGGAAGAGCTTATGGCCGGTCCTTCTGGGCGTTATGTATGCTTTCTCGCTTTATTCACAGGTATTCATCTTCCAGATCATGTGGCTCGACGGCTACATGCTCCTTCCTTTGATCCTTTTCTTCACTGAGAGATTCATAAAGAAACAGAAGTATTTGGGACTTGTCCTCTCGCTTCTGATCCTTTTCATATCGAATTACTACATCGCATATATGACAGGCCTGGCATGTTTCTTCTATCTCTGTATCAGGCTTTTTGCAGAGAAGGTCCAGCTCAAAAAGGCCGTCGGCATCTGCGTAAGATTCTGTCTTGCGGCAGGCTTTACCGCTCTTATGACAGCTGTAATGCTTGTTCCCGTAGGACTTGATACGATAAGGAACGCTGACCAGACTGTATCTGACAGAGGCGGACAGATCCTGACATATTCCCCTCTTACGTTTATTCACATGATGGTCTTAGGCGAGCCCGGAAAGTTCTCGGATATCCTGATCTCGAATTATCCGTTCCTTTTCATGTGCCTGCCTGTTACGATCCTGCTTCTTATCTATTTCATCAGCCCCGTATTCAAGGGAAGAGAGAGAACGATCCACGGCGTCTGCGTTTTGGGTGCTGTATTATCGACTCTTGTTTATCCTCTTGATAAGGCATGGCAGGTATTTGACGATCCCAACTGGTTCTGGCACAGACACGCGTTTGTTTTCCTGCCACTGTTCCTGATCATATCCATGAGGGTGCTTTTCAGGCTTAAGGAAGTCTCGAAAAAAGACATAATCAAGGCGGCGCTCGTAATCTATGTGCTTGTTGCGATCGACTTTTCTTTCGGCGCCCTTAAGGGTGAATCCAAGGCGGTTATCTACAATGTTCTCCTTACAGCGGCATATGCTCTTCTCATGATGGGCTATGGTGTAAAGAAATGGCCGGAGCAGCTGAGGAATATGCATACGCTTATATCACCTCTGCTGTCGCTTATTGTTGTTTTCGAACTTATCTTTGCAGGACCGATGCTCTCTAACGGCATAGAGTCGATGACACTTTTCGGAGGCCCTGCAAAAGAGTATTCCGAATCCATAAAGGCAGAGCAGGAATTCGGAAATTATGCCAAGGCTAATGGTGCCAAGACAAAGGCTTTCAGAGCTGAGACAGAGAATGCTCCCGAATACACCACGAAATATTATGTCACTGAAGGTGAGGCATTCTACGGCAATTACAACGGCCTGTCATTCTTCAACTCGAATTCCAACAAGAAGATGCACCGCTTTGCAAAGCAGCTCGGCCTGCAGACGAATTATAACTATTTCGCAGTAGGACATTCATTTGCATGTCCTTCAGTAGATTCATTCTTCTCGATCGGATCGGTATCTGCCAAGAGAGACAATACACTGTACCGTTACGACGGCCAGGATTCATACGATTCAGGCCTCAAGTTCTATGGAAATGACAACGTCCTTCCTCTGGCATTTGCTGCGAATAAGGCAGCGATGGATTTCGATTACTACAGGCTCGAAAAGGATGCTTCCCAAAAGAACTACTATTCGCTCCAGAACGACTGGTACCGTTCATTGTTCCCTGATGCTTTCAGCGAGGATTTCTTTGTTGAGATGGACGAGAGCGTTACAGGCGCACCGAAGATCACTAACGGTGTATTCTTCAACCTCAGCAATTATCTGACAAGGGAAGACTACATCAAGAAGAATTCATCCGTCTCAAGCACAAGTGATACGGCAAGCAAGGGTTCAGATCCTCTGGGTCTTGAGAAGGCTGTTGATAACGAACTTAAGGACAACATCACAAAGCTCTACAGGGAAAATCAGAACATTCCGATCGCCGTCGAATACGAATTCAAGGCTCCCGACACCAGAGAGATCTACTGTTCTCTTGTATCCGGAAGGATCCTTGATTCCAGCGAAGTATTCGTAAACGGCATTGAGATCTCTGAATTCTCATCCAACGCTTTCTACTCGCAGATCTTCAGGATCGGCAGCTTTGCCGAAGGCGAGACTGTAAAGGTGTCCTTCCTCTGCAATGTCGACAGCTGGTCTTATCTGAACATCAGATTTGCATCCTTTGACAATGAGGCATTCACATCGCAGTTTGCTAAGGTCGATACGTCAAAGGTAACGCCTTCAGTTGTTTCCGACGGCTATGCCAAGTTTGATATCTCAGGCTTAGAGGCTGATGAGACAGTCATTACCACGATCCCTGCAGAGGACGGCTGGCAGCTTTATATCGACGGTGCACCCGCAGATTATAAGCTCTATCAGGAGGCATTCATCACATTTGATGCGCCGTCAGGCAGCCACACCGCAGAACTCGTATTTACGGCTCCCGGACTTAAGGCCGGCGCAGCAGTGACATGTGCGGGCATCGTTCTTCTTGCCGCTTTTGTTGTTATAGATAAAAAACTCTCGAAAATGAAAGAAAAACAAGAACAAAGCTAGTATCTTAAAATGAATCAGTGAGTCAATCAGTGCGGAGGTATTATTTATGGATTACATGAAAGCTTATGAGTTATGGTCAACAGATCCTTTTTTCGATGAGGGCACAAGAAATGAGCTCATCGCGATAAAGGATGATGCTAAAGAGATTGAAGACAGATTTTACAGGGATCTTGAATTCGGTACAGCAGGTTTAAGAGGCGTTCTCGGTGCTGGAACAAACAGAATGAATGTCTACACGGTTGCAAAGGCATCAGAAGGTCTTGCAAAATACATCCTCTCAGAGGGCGAAGAGGCAATTAAGAGAGGCGTTGTAATCTCTTACGATTCCAGACATTTCTCACCCGAGTTTGCTCAGATCACAGCTCAGGTACTGGCTGCAAACGGAATCCCGTCAAGGCTCTCTGACGAGTTAAGACCTGTTCCGGTCCTTTCTTACTCGGTAAGATATTTCAAGGCTTTTGCAGGCGTCATGATCACAGCTTCCCACAATCCGTCCAAGTATAACGGATATAAGGTTTACGGTGAGGACGGCGGACAGGTACCGCCTGAAGCAGCCGATGCAGTTCTCTCAAATATTGAAGCTATTTCCGATATCAGAAGCGTTAAGCTCATGGACTTTGAGGAAGCTAAGGCAAAGGGCCTTGTAACTTCCTTCGGACCTGAGATCGACGAGGCATTCACAAATATGCTTACCAAGCTCGTTGTAGACCAGCAGGCAATCGACAGACAGGCTGACATGAGCATCGTTTACACACCTCTGCACGGTTCCGGCAACAAGCCCGTCAGAAGGATCCTTGAGGCAGTCGGATTCAAGAACATCCACATCGTTAAGGAGCAGGAGCTCCCTGACGGTTCATTTCCGACAGTAAGCCTGCCTAACCCTGAGAACCCTGAGGCTCTCTCAATGGCGATCGAGCTTGCCAAGAAGACAGATGCTTCCCTGGTATTCGGCACAGACCCTGACTCCGACCGTATCGGTGCGGCTGCAAGGGTCATCGAGAATGGCGAAGTTAAGTACAAGTGCTTCTCCGGAAACCAGATGGGCCTCATGCTCTTAGACTATATCCTCGATTCCAAGAAGAAGCTCGGCACACTGCCCGAGAAGTCTTTCGCAGTTACGACCATCGTATCCTCCAAGCTCGTTAAGAGCATCTGCGACTACTATGGCGTTGAGCTTCAGGAGACACTCACAGGCTTCAAGTTCATCGGCGAGAGGATCAAGCTCGACGACGAATTCGGCGACAAGCACTTCCAGTTCGGCTTTGAAGAGAGCTACGGCTATCTTGCCGGTGTTGACGTCCGTGATAAGGACGCTGTCGTTGCCGCAATGCTGATCTGCAACATGGCTGCAGCTTCTTTCGAGAAGGGCGAGACACTTGCAGACAGACTTGATCACCTCTACGAGAAGTACGGCTATGGCATTGAGCAGACTATCAGCTGCACTCTTGAGGGCAAAGAGGGTATCGAGAAGATCGGCAAGTGCATGGTAGAGCTCAGGGAAGAGCTTTCAGGCTGCAAGAACCTTGCTGAGGCAAAGAACCTCCTTGGCGGCGCAACAGTTACAGCTGTCCGCGACTACAAGGAGTCCAAGCGCTATGACTTCACAGAAGACGGCGTAAAGGTGTCAGATATCACACTTCCCAAGTCCAATGTTCTTCTTTATGAGCTCGGCGGCAACAAGGGAATCGACTGGGCATGCGCAAGACCTTCAGGCACAGAACCCAAGCTCAAGATCTACATGGGCGTTTACGATTCTGATAAGGCAAATGCGGAAAAGTCCTTTGAGACGATCAAGGGACAGGTCGAAGATTACGTTAAGTCAAAGCTTAACTGAACGACTCAACCAACGGAATAACGTATTCATAGACAGCCTTGGCAAAGCCGAGGCTGTCATAATTTGCGGTGATATAAGAAGCGGCAGCCTTAACTCCTTCGGACGCATTGCCCATGGCGATACCGTATTTTGCGGATTCGATCATGGAGATATCGTTGTCGCTGTCGCCGATCGCGAAAGTATTCTCTCTCGGAATCCCAAGATAATCTGCCAGGCTTAACAGGGCGTTGCCTTTGGTGGCCCCCTTTTTCATGACGTCGAAAAGATTAGGCGCAGACGATATGACCTCCAGCTCGCTGTCGGAGGCGAGCGTGTCGATAAGACTGCTGTCCGCGCTTATAAGAAGGATCTTGTTAAAGTTCGGGAGCTTCTCTTTCTCGAGAAAATCCATATCGATATCGATCATTGGGGACTGCTTTGAAGGCTCAAGCCCCTGATTATATGAATTAACGAACGCCCTTCTGGTCGAAAAAGGCGTAAAGAAGATACCCTCGTCAGAATAGAGGGTGGCATCTGCAGATCTGCTCATAAGAAATCTCAGAAGCTCCCTTATCTTGGAGTCCTCAAAATCCATGGAATCGAACTGTTTTCTGGATGCGGCGTCGAAAAGCGAGCCGCCGTTGCTCGTCATGATGGGAACATCGATTCCCAGATCCTCTGCAAATTTACCGACGAGGAAAGAGGAACGGCCCGTAGCTATAGTGAATGCGACAGACGATTCCTTCAGGGCTCTTATGGCCTCTTTATTGCCTTCCGGTATGTCCTTGCCGGGGGCAAGAAGAGTATAATCCATGTCCGCGGCTAATAATGCTTTATACTTTTTTGTCATATTTCGGTTATGCTCCCAAAGGATTATAAACGATTTTACAAGAATAAAAGACAAATATACCTTATTTTTCTTTCAATCTGCGTGTTTACTGCGGTTGAAAGTTTGTATATCTATGTATATTATTGTGCTTGGATCATAAGGACAACTATGTCCAAATAAAGTGGGGTTAGTAAAAAGTATGAAAAGAAAAGCCGGACAGGCACCAAGCGTTAGATCCGCAGAGGTCAGGAGCAATGCTCTTGCACCCGTCAGAAGCGGCGAATCAAATAGACCCGCACCCGTCAGAGTGGAAGCTTCCAGAGCTCCTGCTCATACCGGAAGTGCTCAAAGAAGCGCGGCATCAAGAACTGCAGCTAAGAACGGAAGCTCCAAGACAGCATCCAAATCTGCATCCAAGGCAGCTCCCAGACGTGTTAAGGCTAAGAGAAAGAGCCATGTTGGCGTAGTTATCGCCATCATCGTAGTCGTTCTTCTCCTTGGTGCAGGCGGATATTACGGATATCTTTATTCTACAGGTTACTTCAAACCGCACGTAGAAGTTACTAATTCTGACGGCACTGTAGCTAATCTCATGGCTGATGAGGTATATGCCGAGCTTAGCCAGGATGTTAACATTTTCTACCCCGGCACATTCATCAATGATGTCGATGTAAGCGGAATGACAGCTGACCAGGCTTACGAAGCAGTTTCCAAGGAACTCACGGATGAGGGAAATCCTATCAGCGTAAAGTACACTCTCAAGCTCGACGGCAAGGAGTATCCTCTTGATTTCTCCGATGCAAAGTTCGAATACAACACAAGAGAGGTCATCGACTCTACGATCGGCATCAATAAGGTTTCCGATCCGGAAGACTACACCAAGCTCATTGAGTGCTACAACTACAAGCAGTCACTCAAGAATACTCCCGCAAAGTATGAGACATCTTATAAAGTAGCGATCGACGGTGTTTCCGAGAAGGTACACAATATCTTGGATCCTCTCATCGATCAGTATTCCACTGTAAAAGATGCTGAGATCGGTGAGTTCAATCCTTCAACCAAGGAATTCACTATCACTCCTGAAGAAACAGGCATGACGATCGATATCGATGCTGCTGTCGAGAAGGTCAAGGAGCTCTTTGACAATGCGGAATACACAGGTTCTGTCGTAGTCCCTTCCGTTAAGAAGGAGCCTGAGATCACAACAGAGAAGCTCAAGGCAAACTTCGGTCTTGTTGGCGAGCACACAACAAAGGCATCTAACAATGCTAACCGTAACAATAACCTCAATCAGGCATGCAAGAAGATCAACGGTACCATCCTGAAGCCCGGTCAGGAATTCTCATTCAACACAGTCGTTGGAAGGAGAACCAGAGAGAACGGCTTCAAGGAAGCAACGGTTATCATGGGCGGCCAGTATGAGCAGGGTCTTGGCGGCGGTGTCTGCCAGGTAAGCAGTACTCTTTACGATGCAGTTCTGAAGTCCGACCTTAAGGTCACAGACCGTCATCCTCACGCATGGCCTTCAGATTACGTTCTTGAGGGTCTCGATGCTACTGTTGACTACGGTTCATTGGACTTCAAGTTCAAGAATAATACCGATTACCAGATCATCATCCTCATGTGGTTCGACTCCAGTAAGAGAGAAGTCCATGCCCAGATCTACGGAAAGAGATTCCCTGATGAGCAGACGATCGTTCTCAGAAGTGAAGTTGTTTCCACAAGCGGCTACGGCAAGACAGAATATGTTGAAGATAAGACTATGGCAGCCGGCAAGACAAAGACTGTCAGAGAAGCTCACCAGGGCAAGACTGTAAAGACTTTCAAGATCTGGAAGGATAAGGACGGCAAGGAGATCAAGCGCGAGACCATCGGTACAACTACATATGGTTCTTACGGCAAGAGAATTTCCGTAGGTACGAAGAATGCTGACGGTACATACAATTCAGTTGACCCCAAGACAGGCCAATTGAAGAATGCCACACCTACACCGGTACCTACAAAGGCCGCTGAGCCTACAAAGTCAGGAAATCCGACACCTACGAAGCAGGCTCAGACGACAACAACTGCACCGCAGCCGACTGCAACAAAGGCACCTGAACCGACAAAGGCACCTGATCCGACGAAGGCACCTGATCCGACAAAGGCACCTGATCCGACGAAGGCACCGGACAATCCTCCTCCGGAAGGCGGTGGCGGCGAGTAATACTCCCGGATGCCTTTTGCAACATCGAAAAACAACAAGAGCTCTCTTCGACTTTGAAGGGAGCTCTTTTAATAAAAAATAAATATATAAATTTTCTCTTTTATGTCCCCATTCTGGACTAAATGGGTTTATAATTATTCAGTCATTATTAGAGGACTCTCTCTTCGGAGAGGGAACTCGCAAAGAATTTTCCAAAGGAGATCAAGTTTATGGCAGAACTGACAAAGAAAACCATGGACGGTAACGAGGCTGCTGCGTATACTTCGTATGCATTTACTGAGAACGCTGCAATTTACCCTATCACACCGTCCTCGCCTATGGCTGACCACACCGATCAATGGGCTCAGCAGGGCAGAAAGAATATTTTCGGACAGACGGTTAACATCGTCGAGATGGAGTCTGAGGGAGGCGCTTCAGGTGCTGTTCACGGCTCACTCGCTACAGGTGCTTTAACCACTACTTACACCGCATCACAGGGTCTCCTTTTGATGATTCCTAACATGTACAAGATCGCAGGCGAGCTTCTCCCTTGCGTATTCCATGTTTCCGCAAGAGCTCTCGCTGCTCACGCACTGAACATTTTCGGTGACCACGCAGACGTTTACGCTTGCCGTCAGACAGGTTTCGCAATGCTCTGCTCCAACTCCGTTCAGGAAGTTGCAGACCTCGCAGCAGTTGCTCACCTTTCAACGATCAAGACAAGAGTTCCTTTCCTCCACTTCTTCGATGGTTTCCGTACATCACACGAGATCCAGAAGATCGAGGTTATCGACTACGATACACTCGGATCATTGGTTGACTATGAGGCAATCAAGGCTTTCCGTAAGAGATCTCTTTCTCCTAACCACCCGACACTTCGTGGTACAGCTCAGAACCCTGATATCTACTTCCAGGGAAGAGAAGCTTCCAACCCCTTCTATCTTGCAGTACCTGATCAGGTTCAGTACTACATGGATAAGATCAACGAGATCCGTGGAACAGACTACAAGCTTTACAACTACTATGGTGCAGCTGATGCTGACCGTGTAATCATCGCTATGGGTTCTGTCTGCGAGACAGCTGAAGAAGTTATCGACTTCCTCAACGCTCACGGCGAGAAGGTTGGTATGGTAAAGGTTCACCTTTACAGACCTTTCGCAGCTGATAAGCTCCTTGAGGCTATCCCTGCTACAGTTAAGGCTATCGCAGTTCTCGACAGAACAAAGGAGCCCGGTTCATTCGCAGAGCCTCTCTACCTCGACGTTGCTGCAGCTTATGTTGGCAAGAATGCTCCTAAGCTCATCGGCGGCCGTTATGGTATGGGTTCAAAGGATACAACACCTGAGTGCGTACTCGCTGTATTCAAGGAACTCAAGAAGGATCAGCCTAAGGAAAGATTCACAATCGGTATCGATGATGACGTTACATTCCTTTCACTCGATTGCTCCGAGTCTATCGAAGTTGCAGGTGAGGGCGTTGTTCAGGCTAGATTCTGGGGTCTCGGCGCAGACGGTACAGTTGGTGCTAACAAGAACTCCATCAAGATCATCGGTGACCACACAGATAAGTATGCTCAGGCTTACTTCTCATATGACTCTAAGAAGTCCGGTGGTATCACAATCTCTGACCTGAGATTCGGTGACACACCTATCCGTTCCACATACCTCATCAACAAGGCTGACTTCGTTGCATGCCACAACCAGTCTTATGTTTATGAGTACGATATGCTCTCAACACTGAAGCCCGGCGGAACATTCCTCCTCAACACACAGTGGACAAGAGAAGAACTCGAGGAGAGACTCCCCGGTTCCATGAAGAGATATATCGCTAACAACAACATCAAGTTCTATACAATTGACG
>Ga0247610_10000954_pt1 | contig 37817 bp, 60 predicted proteins | sample 174DNAGHGhighgp2_FD_193483 | JGI IMG/M metagenome (GOLD analysis project Ga0247610, IMG submission 193483) | Sheep rumen microbial communities from Palmerston North, Manawatu-Wanganui, New Zealand - 1742 DNA GHGhigh gp2 | ecosystem: Host-associated > Mammals > Digestive system > Stomach > Rumen...
AACACTCCGCAGTTTTCAAAACAGCCGGGACACTCCGGCACAAACCCGGAAAGCGAAGAGGATAAACTTGTCAAACAGCTTTCCGCACAATGGTAAAAGAAAGGAATGAAAAAACATGGCGAACTCTATCAATTATGCTGCGGTATTTAACCGCATCCTTGATGAAAAGTTCTACATCCTGCCTCGCACGATGTGGATGGAAAACACGAACCCCGGCCTTGTCTGGGAAGGCGGCAAGGAAATCAAGGTTCCGAAGCTGGCTATGGACGGACTCGGCACTATGAACGGCTACAAGGCTCCGAACGGTGACCTGACTCTGGATTGGGAAACCAAACAGCTTCAGTATTACAGGGGTCGGAACTTTGCTATCGGTCGGTACGATGTGGATGAAACCAATTTCGCCCTGACCGTTGGCAATGCCCTGAAAGTGTTCCTGAACAGTCAGGTTATCCCGGAAGTCGATTGCCTGCGTATTGCCGCCGCTGCACAGGGTGCTGTTGCTCACGGTACGGTTGTCGCACAGGCTACCTCCGGCATTACTGCCGCCAACATCCTCGACCTGTTGATGACGGATATCACCGCCGTTCAGGACAAGATTGGCGAAACCGAACAGCTTTACATTCAGATTTCCACCAGCCTGAAGGGGCTTCTGGAACGGTCTTCCCAGATTGCCAAGTATCTGAATGTGCGTGACTTCAATGTCCGGTCTGCCACGCTGAAGATTGAAGCCCTGAATGATCAGTACCTGATCGGCACTCCTTCCGGCTATATGCACTCTGTGTTCGGCCTGAATGACGGCGCAACCGCCGGGCAGACTGTCGGCGGCGTGACCTTCACCGATCTCGGCGCAAACATCAACTGGATTATCGCTGCCCGTCCTGCGGTGGATGCTATTGCTCGTCCGCAGATCAGCAAGGTTATCGATCCCGATGTGAATCAGGAAGGCGAGTTCTGGAAGATCATGTTCAGCATCTATCATGGTTGCTGGATCATGGAGAACAAGGGTGACGGTCTGCTGGTCAACCTCGACACCGCTTCTGCGGATGACCTGACTGTTTCCAGCACTGCCGGGACTGCTGCCGCCGGTGATTCTGTGATCACCGTTTCCGGTGTAGCTCCTGCCGGCTTCAAGTACGTGTGGAAGGCCGCTTCCGGCACTGCTCCGTCCGTTGCTATCGGCACTGCCCTGAAGGCTTCCGATGGTTGGGCTGACCTGCCTGCTGACGGTCTGATTTCCACCACGAACGCCTACAAGATCACCGTTGCTCTGGTTGCGGCGAACGGTCAGCCGATTGCCTACGGCTCCGGCACTGTTGCGGCGAAAACCTGATGAGGTGACAGCATGAGCGCAATTGTAGACTATACGTATTACACGGACACCTACAAGGGGAGCGAGGCTGATGAAACCTCGTTCCCTGCGCTCAACGCTCACGCTTCCCGGGTCGTTGCCAATATGACCCGCTGGCAGGTGGATGAAACCACGATTGACGAACTTCCTCCCCTTACCCAAACACTGTACCGGCTGGCCGTTTGTTCGCAGATTGATTTCCTCGCCATTAACGGCGTGGACAGTCTGACAGACGGTGAAGGCTCTGTCGGATTTACTGTCGGCAAGGTACGGGTTGACGGGAAAGGAAAAACCAGCGCAGGCGGTGCGATGAGCGCAAGTATTTCCCCGGCGGCTATTTCTTATCTTGAACAGACAGGTTTGATGAACCCGGCTGTTCCTGTTGCGGGGTGTTATCCATGTTAAGACCGATTCCGGCAAAGATCATGAGAAGCACCGCAACCGTGAAAGCCTGCACGGGGGTTGACCGATATCAAAACCAGACCTATGAGGAATACACAGTAAAGGGTGTTCACATTCAGCCCACAAACGAGATCAGAAAGACCGCAGACAATACGGACTGCATTCTGCGGTCTATTCTTTTTGTTGATAAACGGCACAGCAAACCCGACCTTGATTGGTGGGCGTTGTTCAATACGGCTCATAAGATCGGCGGGGACGTTCGGGTGACCGTCCGGGGCGAAGAATACACCGTGTTTATTGTGGACGAACTCAGGGATGACACAGATGTATTTCACCATTGGGAAATCGGCTTGAGGTGATTATATGCCGGTAAAGATCAGAATAGATGCCAACCAAATTGGCGCAAAGGTCATGACGGCATGGAAGGACGGTCTGACTGCCCTTTCGGAAGAAATCCTTGCTGATTGTAACGAATACTGCAAAGAAGATCAGGGAACGCTGATAGCATCCTCACAGGCCGCTTCCATCCCGTCAGAAGGAAAGCTGATATGGCAAACGCCATACGCAAAGCGGCAATATTGGGCTATCAAAACAAGTCTGACCCCGGGCAGGACGTGGAAATGGTGTGAAACAGCAAAGCGGAAGCACAAAGAACGCTGGAAAAGGTTAGCTGAAAGGGGGCTGAGGGAAAACCTATGACCATTATCAATGCGGCTATGGAAGCCGTTATGGATCTTATAGACGATCTTGGTCTGTTTGCTCTTATCACCCGGGGCGCACTTGGAACCGGCGAAGGGCTTGTGTGTGAAGTTGGCCCGAGCGGCCCGGATGAAGTATACATGGACAAAAACCAGTATATCATCCTGGACTTTACGATCAACGGGAAGCTCGCAAATCTGCAAACGCTTTCGGACGATATGAACCGGATTCATCAGGAATTAACGATGCTTCATGAATACCCTTCCGGGGACGATTGGAACATTGTTGATATCACAACCCTGACGGAACCACAGATTATTGGCCGGGAAGATAACAATGCCTGGATGATGGCTTCCGCACTTAATGTAAAGGTTGAAACAAAACTGTGAAAGGAGAACTAATCTATGGATGCGGTATGGGTAAATGAACTGTATATCGGCACGGAATATACCCCCGGAACAGGCGGTGCTGCCGGAACATGGACTTATTCCAAACTGTGCAAGGGTATTGAGGGCATGACCTTCACTGAGAACGAACAGAACCAGCAGGCGTTTTTCCTCTGCGGTGAAGGTTTCGCTCACAACGAGGTTACCGGGGCGGCTCCTGAACTGGTTATCACCGGCAGACGGGTTGTCGGGGATGCGGCGCAGGATTATATTGCCGGAAAACAGTTCGTGCTGGGCGAAGAGCGCAATTCCAGCGTGAAGATCATTGCGGGAGGAAAGCAGATTATCTGTGATTGCTCCATTGGGGCTATCTCTTCTTTCGGCGGTCAGACGCTGGATGTAAACGCTTTCGGGTGCACGATCCGGTTCAACGGCAAGCCCGCCGTGACGGATGCAACCTAATGATGCGGGGGCGGGGTTTGGTTACCATTCCCCGCCCCTTTTTGTGAAAGGAAGGTCATATGATGTTTTTTAAACGTGAAATCAACCCCATTCAGGTTTCAGATAAAATCCGGTTCCGGAACGTTGACCGGGTATTTGATGCGGTTGTCCGTTCGGATGCTTCTTCTCTGGTTATTGGCCTGAAGCACGTCAACGACCGGCTTTCCGCTATGACAGACGAAACCCCTGAAGCGGAACGGCTTGCTGTTGCCCGTTTCTTTGCAGATACATTATTCGGGAAAGATCATGGCGGGGCTTTCTGCGAGTTTTACAATAATGACCCGCTGACGATTATCAACGCCTGCGGAATGTACTTCCGGGAAAGGCTTGGTAAAAAGATCACCAAGGCGCAGAAAAAATGAAGCTACAGGACAGGCTCCCGGAAGGGGTAACGGTTGACGGGAAGTTTTACCGGCTGGATTTCGATTTCCGGAACGTCCTGCGGATGATGGATGAATTAGACCGGGATGATGTGATGCCGGAAGCAAGGTCATATAATGCCATTAAATGCCTGACAAACAGGCCGAGAAACGTGGAGAAGGTATTACAGGCGGTAAAAGACTTACTGTTTGAACAGAAGCCGAAAAAGGACGCAAAAAAGGTCACGGATTTCGTGCAGGATGCTGGTATGATCCGGGCGGCGTTCCGTCAGGCATATGGGATAGACCTTTACCGGGATAAACTGCACTGGCTGGAATTTTCCGAACTGCTGAACGCTATCCCGGAAGGATCACGATACACAGAGGTTATCGGAATCCGGGCAAGGCCGATGCCGAAAGCAACGAAATGGAATGCGGAAGAAAGGCAGTGGCTTCTGAAAGCGAAAGCGGATGTAGCCTTGCACCTGTCCGAAAAGGAACAGGCAAAGCAGTATGAGGAAGACGTTGGAAGAATCTTCGCAGGACTGATGAATATGATTGCCAAAGGAAGTGGGAACGATGGCTGACGGTCAGGTGGTTTTTGAAATAACTGCCGATGGTAAACGGGCAATAGCAAGCGTGAGGGATATCACAAACGCTATCGACAAGGAAACCCGGCAGTGGGATCGGGCTACACAGCAAAGCACAGCAAACATAGAATCGTCCTTTATGGGGACGGTCAAAAAGATTGCCACCGGGATCGGTGCCGCACAGATCGGAAAGGCTATTCTGGACTGGGGCAAGGCCGCTATCGATGCCGCTTCTGATTTGGCAGAGGTTCAGAACGTTGTTGATGTGACGTTCGGGGACGGAGCAAAGCAGATTGAATCCTGGTCGAAAACTGCCGGAAAGCAGTTTGGTCTTACGGAAACACAGGCTAAAAAATTCACGTCCACCCTTGGCGCAATGATGAAGTCTGCCGGTATGTCCGGTGACGAAATCATTGGAATGTCAACCGACCTTGCCGGGCTGGCGGCTGATATGGCGTCTTTCTATAATCTGGACTTTGAAACGGCTTTCCAGAAGATCCGCTCCGGAATATCCGGCGAAACGGAACCGCTGAAGCAGTTGGGCGTAAATATGTCCGTGGCGAACCTTGAAGCGTTTGCGCTGGAAAAGGGGATCACAAAGGCTTTTAATAGCATGAGCCAGCAGGAACAAACGATGCTCAGGTACCAATACCTGATGCAGGCAACTGCTGACGCACAGGGGGATTTCGCACGGACTTCTGATGGATTCGCCAATGCTTCCCGCCGGGTGGAAGCCGCTCTTGATACGATCAACACAAAGGGCGGGTCTCTCCTGATGACGATCATTGAGCCGCTGACAACGGGGCTTGCTGGATTTCTTGAAACAATTACTGCGACAAAGGAAGAAACGCTTTTTGATAAAGTCAGCGCTATAGACGTTGACGCACAAGGAAAAATAGCCGAAATCCAAAGCGTTGCAGACGAAGCAGACGGCCTGATTGAAAAGCTGGGTGTGATTAGCGGAACAGATGCCGGGGAAGCCATTGGAAAGATGGCAGAAGGGGCGAACAAACTGAACGCCAATTCCCCGGATCATTGGAAGGGTATTCTGACCGCATTACAGGGCGTTGACGGCCTGGAAAATATCTTTTCCAATACATCTGCCGCCGGGAACGTCCAAGCCCTTGCGGATGCCCTTTCCGGATCAAGTCTGGATACAGACAAAGCGGCAGCATGGAAGGAATTTCTTGGTGCTTTATCAGAAAATGCAGACGCCGTTTCCAAGCTGACAGGCTCAAGCGTGGAAGAAACGAAAAAGTGGCTGGAAAGCCTTTCTGGAGCGGTAAACAGTATTGATGCCGGGGATGCGGAAGCATGGAACAAACTTCTGTCAACGCTGGTATCCGGTTTTTCCACAGACACCCCCGAAGGAAAGAAGTTCATTGAGGGGCTGGCTTTCGAGTTTCTTGCTATGGGCACCGACAGCGAAACAGCCGCCAAAGGTTTACAGGCTCTGGGTTTCAGTTCGGATCAGATAGCCGATAAACAGAGCGAGTGGCTGAAGGTTTGTAAGCAACTGGTGCAGACCATCCCCGGCCTGAGTGCGGTTATCAATACCGAAACCGGGGAGGTTAAGGGCGGCGTTGGTGCGCTGAATCAGTATGTTGACGAGTGGAAGAAATCTCAGGAAAAGCTTGTTTACTGGAAAGCTTTTTATGCAAAAAAACAGGCCCTTGCTGAAGCGGAAGGCAATCTTTACTCCCTACGGATCACGGCTGGCGGCGCACAGGTTGCCGCTGAAAAGGCAAGGGAAGAGGTTGCACGGCTTGCAAGCGAACAAGGAATCAACCTTGATTATTATGGGGACGATTTAGCCGCATCGAAGTCGAAGAATCAAAGAAACGTACAGACCGAACAGGAACGGGCATACGGGGATGCGGTTGACAGGTACATTTCGCTTCAAAAAGAAGCTGTAGAAGCTGAAAAGGCTTATGATACCGCAACGGAGCAGGCCGCAGAAGTGACGGAACGGCTTGCAAACGAACAGGAATGGCTGACGAAAAATTACGGCGAAATGGAAGATGCTGCCACGGAAGCCGGGGAAGCCGCAAGCGATTTCGGCGGGAAGTCTGCCGATGCCTGGAAGGAAACCACCGGGGCGGTAAACGATGCCGTGAAAGCCCTTGCGGATTATGTAAAGGGTGTTCATGACGCAACGGAACAGGCCGTGAACAGTGTTGTAAAGGGCTTTGAAACGATTACCCGACCGACAACCGAGCTGGAAAAGAAGCGTGATAAGCTGATTCAGCAACAGCTTGAACTGAATCGGTCTACAAAGGACGGCGAAAAGAAATATCAGGAACTTCAGAAGCAGATTGACGAACTGAATGAATCAATGGATCAGTATTCCCCGAAAGGAATGCAGGACGGCTTGAAGAGCCAGATTGCGTTCATGGATGAATACATCAAGAATCTTGAAAAAGCCCGGGAAATGGGGCTTTCAAATGAGTTGCTGGCTTCCCTTTCTGACGGATCGGCGGCAAGTGCTGAATACCTATCACAGTTAGTATCGAATCCTGAGCAAGCCGGGGAAGTGGATAAACTTTTCCAGCAGGTACAGGAAAAGAAAAAGGGCTTTACCGATGCGCTGACCCAGCAGAAACTAACCGTTGATGAAACGTATAACGCAATGGTTGCAAAAGCAAAGGAAGCCATTGCGGAAATGAACCAGGGTGAAGCGGCGGCGGCGGCAACGGGTGATACCGTGAAAGGATTGGCAAGCGGCATTTCCAGCCACGTTTCGGAAGTTGCTTCCGCTGTTGATTCCGTTCTTGCGGAACTTGACCGGCTGAACAATTTCGGCGTCAGTATCAACCTGGGGTCTTTCGGTTCGATCAACTTCACGCTTCCCTTCGGGCTGGACGGAAGCCATGCAACCGGCCTTGATTACGTCCCGTTTAATGGGTACCTTGCCGAACTGCATGAGGGTGAAGGAATCCTGACAGCGGAAGAAAACCGGATTTGGCAGAGGTTCAAAAACGGCGGTTCCGCTTCCCAGAATGTCGATTATGATGCGCTGGGAACAACGATGCGGGAAAACGTGAAACCCGGCGGGGATGTATATCTTGACGGGCGTGTTGTCGGATCGGTTATTTCAGCGCAACAGGGAAGAAATTACCGAGCATTGCAAAGGAGTGGATGGCAGTCATGATTATCTTTGACGGGGTAGATATCCAAAGCGTGGCGGGGGTCAAGATTGAGGACGTGAGAATATCCCCGATTGACTTCAATCCAGTATCCCGTCCGAGGGCTGTTTCTGCGGGGTCTTATTTCGTCCGTAACAGGTGCGGAACAAGAACCGTGGCAATTACCTTTGCCGTTCTTTCTGAGGATAGAAACGCCCGTCAAGCGGCTTTAATGGCCATCTCCGCATGGGCAAAAACTGATGCGGAATACAAGCTGGAACTTCCTGGGTATCCGGATCATTATCTGATGGCTGTTTGTACCGGAAAGCCAGAACCTTCCATGCGGCAATGGTGGGAAGCCAAACTGCGGCTGGTCTTTACCTGTTTTGATAATCCTTTCTGGAATGACCGGATGGAAAAAAGCGTGGCCTGCGGAACGTCCTTCCTGGTGATGGGGGACGCTCCCCCGCTGATGCGGATTGAAAGGACGTTATCTGCGGCGGCGAATAATCAAAGCTATGGTCTGGATGGAAAAACGATCACTTTCAGCACGATCCCGGCGGGAAATCTCGTGATTGACCTTAACCGGCAGACAGCGGCGGTTGGCAATTCATCCATAATGGGTGCGTATAACGTCAATAGCCGCTTTCTGATCCCACGGACGGGGGTTCAGACGATAACGGGAACCGGCACGGTTAAATGGCGTGAGAGGTGGCAATAATGGAATGTATCTTTCTGAATGCCGCCGGGCAGACGTTGTTTACCCGGACGGATATGGAATCCGGGCATTGGGTTCAGCAGGAAAAATCCGTCAATGCTGACTTCCCGTTCGTCCCAGAAAAGGTTATCCAGATCGGACAGCGGATTGCGTTCCGTGATCCGGCAACCGATAACATAGAGGTATTTGAAATCCGGAACGTGGTAAACACGGAACCGGATCACTTCCAGCAGATTACTGCGGAACATATATCCGTTTCCGAACTTTCCGATGAACATATAAACACCACGGAAATCACGGATAAAACTGCGGCGCAGGCTTTGGCAACAGTCCTGACCGGAACCCTGTGGAGTGTTGGAACGAATACCGCCAGCGGAATACAGTCTGCGGATATCAGCCGGGGAAGCGTATGGAACGCCATCAGCACGATTCAGCAGAACTGGAACGTGTATATTATTCCCCGGGTTGTCATATCGTCAGATGGGGTAATTACAGGACGATATCTGGATATTACCCCGGCACAGGGCACCTTCCGGGGTGTGCGGCTGTCTATCCGGAAGAATCTTCTTGATCCGATTGTCACCTATGATGATACGGAGGTTCTGACCGCCCTTTATGGATACGGCGGGAACGTTGATGTTGCGACATCCGGGCAGGATGACACAACGGAAGAACTGACGTTTGCTTCTGTTGTCTGGACTGCAACGGCAGAGCACCCGGCGAAACCTTCCGGACAGACCTATCTGGAATGGCCTGAGAAAACCGCAATTTATGGAAGGAATGGCCGACCCCGGTTTGGATATTACCAGAACGGGAATATCAAAGACGGGGAAACCCTGTTGCAGAAGACATGGGAGTCCCTGAAAAAGACCGCTGACCCGAAAATCAGCATATCCGGAACCTTGGCTGATTTATATCGCCTTGGTTATAAAGATCAGCCTGTACGCCTTCATGATATCGCTATCGTAGAAGTTGAGGAAACCGGTGAAGTATTTCAGAAAGAAGTCATCCTGAATGATGTTGATTTGGTTGATCCTACTGGAAGCCGTCCGGAAATAGGCGATTATATCCCCAACATTGTCTATATTAACCGGGAAACGAACGAACTGACCACAACCGGAAGCGCTGGCGGCGGTGGCGGTGGCGGCGGCAGAGGGCAGACCAATAAACAGAAGGAAGAAAGCGAAACCTGGACAGCCTTTGAAAAGAACGATCAGCGTATTGGAATGGTTGTCGGAACAAGAAACGGGGGCTACTATATCCGTGCTGGGCAGATTGCGCTGTCCATCAATGAGTCCGGCGAACCGGGGCAATACGTTACAACGGCGCACATAAACGCAGATCATGTTTTCATTGGGCAAGACGAAACAATTGACCCGGATTTCCAAAATAAAACGCTTAATAGGTCTTTCACCGCAATAACGACAGAGTTCACAACGGTCAATGAATTGATTGCAACTAAAATCACGGCGGATGACATAAATGCGACAACGGTTCAAGCCGCTATTTCCGATATGAACCTATTAACCGTCCACCAGCTTTCTGCATCATCGTCAATTGGGTGTACTGGCCCGATTTCCGGGAATGAAATTTGGCAAAACGGAAGCCGGATGAATGTGATAGATGCAACTTTAAGCACTGACGGAAAAACGCTAACAATCACAAGGGCAACGGGTGGCGCTATAAATTTTAACAAGGGTGACGAGGAAGCGGCATACAAGCGAGGTTGGAATGAGTGTATTGATGCGGCAATACTTGTCACCCGTTATGTTAGAAGCACAGATGGCGGCAATGGCGGAGCTAATGTAGTCCATTATACAAACAAAACCGGTTCTGGATTTACTGGTGTTGGAACAGGATGGTATAAAACGGCAGAATCAAACGCATACCTTTTACCTGCAAAGAAAACATAAGGGGAATAACAATGAGCAATCAGATGGTAAAGAAGATGAAGGAACTTCTCAGCGGTTCCTATACTACTATGCAGAATCTGACGATCCAAGCAACGGCGGGGAATATAAATGCAATATCCTACTGTTTGAATAATATCCAGACAGTTTACAACCTCCTTGACAGTATACCGGAAAGGACGGATGACGAAAATGGACAGATATCTGCAAATGAATGACGGAACCGTACTGAAGGACAGTTATGCATTAGAAAGCCGGTATGGGTTAATCGTCAATATTCTGGACGAATCCTATAACATTATAAAGGCTTTTTCATTGCTGACAGACCCGGAAGCTGTCCGGAAAATCCTTTATCATTATTATAAGGCTGAACTGACCTTTGAAGGGTATACCAATATAGTATCTATTCGAAATGAAGGGGATCGGATAATTGCAATCCTCACGAAAGAAAAGGACGGTGCAAACGATGGCGAATAACGTTATTAAACGGGTCTGGAATCAGAACAGGATGGTTGCCATTGAGGATTTGAAAGGAATGACCTTTCAAACCGAATCAGGTGGGCATACCTTCCAGATTTCCGGAGTAGACGATGCCGGAAATACCGTTGCGCTGTCTGGGTCGGTGGCTGGCGTTTTTCTGCGGCCTGATAACACGGATGTTGCCATCACGGGTTCTGCTTCCGGCGGTGTGGTGTCAGTTACCCTTCTTCCGGAATGTTACGATATTCCCGGGCGGTTCGGCCTAACGGTATTCGTTACCGACAATGGACAGAAAACGGCGGTATATGCTGCTGTTGGAACGGTCAGCCGGACTTCTTCCGGGGCGGTTTCCCCGGGGACAACTTCTAACGTTATTGATCTGATCAACCAGATCAATGCGGCTGTTGCCACGATCCCGGCAAGCTGGACGGGTTTAATGGCTGATATAGCTCCCACCTATTCTGCATCTGCGGTTTATCCTGTCGGGGCATATTGCTATTATAATGGCGATTTATACAGGTGTACCACGGCGATTACCACAGCCGAATCCTGGACTGCCGGACACTGGATACCGGCGGTTCTGGGGCAGGACGTTAGTGATTTAAAACAGGCTTTAAGCGTTCTTCCCATTGCGAGTGAAAAAGCATTTGGGAACTATATCGGTGTGTGGTCTGTTGGGTACTACTCTACTCCAGCCTCCGGATCAAGCGTAACATTCAGCAATAACGTAAACTTCGTGTCCACCGTGATTCCAGTCACAGAAGGCGATATTGTAACTTTAAATGCGTCATCTACAACGGGTAATAATCGTCTTTACGTTTTTATGGATGGCGACGGAAATGCGATAGGGAGATGCGATACAGACCTTTCTGGTGAAAGAACGATCACAGCGCCTGCTAATGCGGTGAAAGTTGCGATAAACAATAGGCTGTCATCACAGGAAACCGGATACTATGCTTATTTGGGAGAAAACATATCGACCCGTTTAAGTGAAAAGCAGGATACACTTACTTTCGATTCTGTTCCAACGGATACAAGTCTAAATCCCGTCACAAGTACAGGACTGTTTCATGAACTGCAAGACAATCTGCTGAGGTTAGACAGAACTACGATAAATATTCCTTCAAACAGTGATCTAAATAATTATACGCAAGCTGGAAACTATCACGTATTAAATAATGCCACGGCAGGAACAATCTCAAATATGCCTGTTACCGCTCCCGGAAAACTGATTGTCCTTTATACCACCTCACCTACAAACTTCTGGCAATTCTATTTTCGTGCGGACTCTTTTAATATTTATTATCGTTATAAGACTCAGGTATGGCGTGTGCTGTCAAATAGCAGTCTGATGTCCACAAACGATCAGCAAGACAGATCCGCTGAAATACGGGGTCTTCTGAACAGCGGTGTATGCCGGTTGGATAAGGGAGATTTTTATGTCAGCGGCGTTGAGATGCCTGACGGGTCTTCCATCATCGGGTCAGGATCGGCAACGAGGATTATCCTGCTTGATAGCGTGGCAAGCGGAGCTGCCATCAAAATGGGTTCTAACTGTACGGTGCAGGATTGTTCGATTATAGGTGGGACAGCGGAGATTGACACATCTTATTCGGATGTTGAAAGCATCACAATAGGAACCCGCCACGGCATTCTGTGGCTCGGTGAAGCTACAGAATCTGATTCTTCGGCAAACAACCATTATCGTGGGACTGTTTCAAAATGCTATATCAACGGATTTACTGGCGGGGGCATTACCTGCGAAATGACCGGATATGAAACGAACGCCGGAATCAATGCGAGTGACTGTCAAATCTGGAACTGTGGAGCCGGTATCAATATCAGTTATTGGAGCGAATTCAATCGTTTTACGAATGTGAATTGCACGGATTGCCGATATGGTGTAATCAACAACGGTGGAAACAACACGTTCGCAAATTGCGGGTTTAGCTCCAATGAAATCGGATTCTATACAAATGGTGATGAGAATAAAGCCGTCAAATATAATGGAACAACGGCAACCGTTAAAAATGGTGGACATGGGACGCTTTCATGCTGTGTTATTAACCATAGCGGGCGTGGTTCTAATCTGAATCATGGGTATGCTATCTTCTACAAGACGATTGATTCCGGATTTGTGTTTGACGGAATGCAGATCTTTTACGGAAAGATCTATTTCCGTGGCGGGAGCCATGTAATGATCACGAATACTAATTTCGGAAATTCCGTTGACTTGATCATTTATACCGGACGGATATTCTATATGTTTAATACCTGCTATTTCAGAAGCAATGCGGTAGCGCATCCTTATGATACAAGCGGGAACCCAATCACGACATTTAATGAAGACGGCAACACAGATACGATTAAGTTGCTTAATTGCTATACACAGCTTGGTAATGCTGTTTCGCTTCGGACGTTAGCCGAAAATGTAGCTTAAATCTTACTTTAAGTCAGAACCAAAATGGGAAGCCGGAAAAGGAAACCGGCTCCCCTATTTTTTGTGGGGTGATTAAATGCCTAAAGGATCGGAACTTGCACGGGCTGGGTGTCCTTATCTTGGCGTGAAATATTCCGTGATGGATTGTCAGGCTTTCGTGGAAAGATGCCTTTCCGATATCGGCCTGCGGAAAGACCTTTCCGGAAGTAATGCCTGGTATCGTTTTATTATGGAAAATGGATGGGCTGGAGATCCGGAAGAATGCAAGGACAAGTTCGGAAGGATTCCGGAAGGGGCTTTCCTATTCATTCTGGAGCATGACGGAAAGGAACCGGAGAAATATCGCCGGGACGGGATCGGAAACGCTTCCCATATCGGAATCTATACGGCTATGACCGGGGATGAAATGGTTGCGCTGGCCACTGCGGAAGGGGATTCTATTGCCATCGGGTACAACTTCGGGGACGGGGCTATTCATTCCAGCAGTTCCCGTGGAGCGGTTGCCACAAGTAAATTTGCCGGAAAGACGATCAAAGGCGGCTGGAATCGGGTTGGCCTGTGGAGTGCTATCAGCTATGGCGAACCGATAGACAGCATTATTCACGGTGATAAACCGGGAGGGGAAACGATGGCTGCAACAGTTTATTCAGATAACGGAAATCCTGTCAACTTCCGGAAGAAACCCAGCACGTCTGCGGCCTTGGTGGATCAGATACCCGTTGGTGAACGGGTAGAAGTCACGGAAAAAGGATCTGAATGGTGTTCGTGTAAATGGAAGGGCAAAGCCGGGTATATCATGACGCAGTTCCTGATCTTCGGGGAATACGTTCCCGGTGAAGATACAGACCCAACTCCCGCCCCGGATGGGATGGTACTTGTAAGCCGGAAAGAACTTGAACGGATTTATGACATGATCGGGAATCTGTTGGGTGTTAGGGGGTGAAGGAAATGGAACCAGGAATCATTATCAGCATCGGTGCATTACTCGTTTCCCTTGGTGGGTTAATCCTTTCCAGCCGGAAGGATACACGGACGGATGCGGCGGCTAATGCTATCATCCAGACAAAGCTGGATAGCCTGATAACCGGCGTGGACGATATCCGGGTTGAAATGCGCACGATGCGGGATACCATCGGTGATCATGGGGAGCGGCTTGCCCGGGTGGAAGCCAGGGCGCAGAGTAATACCCACCGGATTGATGCGCTGGAAGGAACAAGATCAGACTGATGAAAAAGGAGGATACAAAATGAAAAAGTTACTTTGCTGTCTGGTTCTGATTACGACCATTCTTCTGATCGGATCAGTGGCTCTTGCTGAAGGTGAGCTTCCCACGGAACCTTTCACTTGGGAATATCTGGCAACCATCGCCGGAGCTACCGTGGCAACGGTGCTAATCGTTCAGATGCTGAAGCTTCCCCTTGACCGGATCTGGAAGATCCCGACACGAATCGTTGTCTATTTTATTTCGCTGGTTATCCTGCTTCTGGCCACACTATTTACATCCGGTCTTACAGTACAGAACGGGATTCTGACGGCGGTCAATGCGGTGATTATTGCTCTGGCGGCAATGGGCGCATATGAAGTTACTTTCCGGAAACTGGAAAACAAATAATTATTATTCACACGGACTTGCACTGGTGCAAGATTATTGATTAAAAACGTTGCACGGGTGCAAATATTCCAACGCAATTCAATGATTGTTTAACGCAATCCAACGCAAACCGCCCCGGGGAAACCCGGGGTTTTCTTTATTTTTAGCCATCTTTCCGGTTTTTCAAAAAAATTAGCTTTTTTTCATAAAAATGCTTTACAGAATACTATTTACATAGTATAATAAAGATGTTCCCGGGGAACCGGGACGGTGGAAGTCAGGGACGGGTTCACGCCCAATAGCGTCCGAGTGATCCAATGGATACGGTAGGATGGCAGGAGGGAAAACCAAGCAGGTCACGACTTCAAAGCGAACCGGGAAGCCCGGAAAAGCGACTTGGATAACATCACCGAGAAGCTTCCACCACATTAAAGAAATCGGAGGGCTAACAAATGACGATGAAGGAGAAGATCCGGATTCATATCCAGATCGAGCAGGAGAACGAACGGAAGCTAAAGGAATGGAAGGAAAGGGGGAAGGAGGCATGACGCAGACAGAACAGGCATTCGCCGTTGCGAGCCGTTATCTTCACGGCAGCGATATTGAAAGAGAAGCGATCTTGTCCTGCTTCACCGATGAAGAAAAGAAAACGTTCGTTAATTTTATCGGATATTACAAACTGTTCACTGACCAGAAGTATTTCGATGCAGTCAAATCCGCAGTGTGCAGCAAATTACTGAAGGATATTTACGGCTGACAGACCCGCCCCGCCGGGTGGCGTTATAACCCGGCAGAAAGGAAAGAATATGGCTGATATTCAGATTGTTTATAGGGAAGGATTCTGCGAGTGTCATAATGAAGAATATTGCCAAACGTGTCATACAAGTTATGCGAAGGACTTTGGTTGTTGCTGCCTTTTTGCTTATGGTGATAATAGTGGTGGAATAGAATTTATTGATGGGAAACCATTTTCAGTTGTACCGTTTGGGGATTGCGTACACGCAAAGTATAATTACAAATACAAAGGGTGGACAGGTAAAAGATATGAAATTGAACAAGACGAACACGATTTAACACCGGAGTTGGATTGTATGCTTGTTACGCTTGGAAGTAAACAATATGATTGCGTAAAAGTTGTGTTGGATGGCAAATGTATTTATAACAACTACGATGACGAGGAGGATTCCGATGCAGATAACCATGAATAACGGCAAGCTAACCCAGCTTTTCCCCGGAAACGGCTTCCTGCTGAACGGTCATGCTTTTGTCTATGAGAAGTACGAAAACGGGAACTGCGTGATCCGGGACGCGAAGAAGAAAAACAGCATTTTTGTGCATGGGTATGAGGGGCTGAAACGAACGGTCGGGCAGTTCGGGTATGAATTGATGAAGGAAGAATTGTTATGAAAAAGCAAAAGGAACCTAATTTCCTGCATATGCTCGGAGATAATGGCTGGATGTGGCAGACGTATAAAGGATGGGCTGATGAAGATTATTATAAATATAAGAGTTCGTTCCTGAACATCTACCAAACAGATGTGCTTGCCGTTGTTGCTTGCTCATGGCGGCATATCCGGGTGAATGGTCATTACGGTGTAATGTGGCTTGAAGCAGTTGGTTACCCGGATTGCAGCCGGGACGAAAACAACGGCTATTCTATTTGCGATCTGGACGATATAAGAACCGGGCTGATTCTTGCGGAAGAAAACCTTGTTCGGATCGGCGTGCCGTTTACACCTGATTATAAGTTTCACGGTAGGAATAGAGCGAATCTCAAACGCAGGAATGACGCAACGAGAAAAAAGCTGAATATGGAGCATTGGGAAGAAATTGCATGGAAGCAAGCGAATAAAGGAGATTGATATGTGGTACGTGTATTGCAGGCACCTTTCCAGCGGTCGGGATAATTGTGTCAACCAGACATTTGAAACTCCGCAAGCGGCAATCAAGCATATTGCGAAGTGCTACGCCATTGATAAAGACCTTGGTCAGCTTGGCGAATACTATTACTTCATGAAGAAACATTAAGCCGAGCCTGGGCAGCTTTTCCCCGGGAGAAAGGGAACAATATGACAGAAAAAGAATTTTTATGGTGCTCAACTTGCAAAAAATTCCTTCCTGTATGCGATTTTAGAAAAAATTCTTTACGCAAGAGCGGATTTGGATCAAGTTGTAAATCATGTGAACGGATGCGAGAGAATTCCTTAAACGGTAGATATAGATCGTACAAACGAAACGCAAAACAGAGAAATATTGAATTCAATATTTCAAAAGAAGATTTTGCAAAGTTAGTATCCGATAAATGCAGATATTGTGGCGAATATGGCAAACCTTACAACGGCATTGATCGTGTTGATAACATGAAGGGTTATGTATCATCAAATTGTGTTCCATGTTGTGAATGGTGTAATAAAGTAAAAATGGCACACACTATTGATGAAACTATCGACCATATCAAAAAAATGTATGAGTGTATGATGGGGTAATATCCCCGGCATAATCGGGCATTGCAAGTTAATTGCGATATATGATACACTTGGAATCAGGAGGGGAATTTATTGGATAAAAAGGAACGAAAAGCCCAGTATGATATGGAATATGCCCGGAAGAACATCCGGAGGAAGGAAATCCCATTTAACATGACTCAGCCGGAAGATGAAGAACTTTTCTGGTATCTGGAAAGCCAAGAGAACATCACCCAGTATATCAAAGACCTGATCCGGAAGGACATGAACCGCTGAACCCCGGTTGAACCCCAAACGGGGTTCTTTTTTTCTGTTTTTTCCTTCTTCCGGAAGGATAGCAAAAAGCCCGGAGCGTTTATTCTCCGGGCTTCTTGTGGCTCCCCAGGTAGGGCTCGAACCTACAACCCTTCGGTTAACAGGCGTAATATTGGACAATGTATAATCCTTTATCCGTCAATTGTTATACAATGTATAATTTATTTCTGAACCCCATTTTGAACCCCAATCAGCCGTTTTTCGACCTTTTCCCGCTCCTGTTCGGAACGATCTTCCGAAACGCTGTCATACACTTTGAGGATCATCTTTGCATCTGCGTGGCCCATCCAGCGGCGGCAAGTATTCATTTCAACGCCGGAGTCCCGGCACATAACACAGAACGCATGGCGCAAGGTATAAGGGACGATATCAAACGGAATCCATTCTGGAAGCTTTCCACCGGCTTCCAGAATTTTTTTGTGTTCCTTCGTCCGGCCATACCAGCGTTTCTGGATTCCGTTTATGGCGGTTTCCATACAGAAACAATAGGATTCCCATGCCGTTTTCCATGTCTGGATGGTTACCCGTTCCCCGTGGGCTGACGTTATCAGATACCCGTGTTTCCCCTTTAATGCCTGTTTTAACGGAGGGAAAAGAGGTATCTGTCTATTACTCCATTCTGTTTTTCCCTCACCTGTATAGGCGTATTTCTGCGCATTATCCGGGTCAATATGGGCGGTTTCCCGGACGGTGAGGATGTCGTTCTGAAAATCCACGTCCCGGTCAATATTGATTGCTTTCATTTCCTGCGGACGGACACCCGCATATAACATCGTCATGACCGCAGGCCACGCCCGATGATCCGTGCAGAGGGTTTCGATCCATTCCCGCTGTTGCTTGGTCAGCGTCCGTTCTTTCGGCTTGGCTCCCTTCTGCGGTTTCGCTGTCTTATCCCGGGCTGGGTTAGATCGGCACAGGCCATCCGCAACAGCTGAATCGAAAAGGGACGAGAAAAGCTGTTTTGCCGCTTTCAGATAGGAATTAGACCGGCCTTTATACTGGACGGAATACACCTGTTTAATGTCGGAAGGGACAACGGAATCAATCTGTTTATCCCCGATTTCGTCAATCAGGTGTTGAAGGTGGATGGCAAGGCCGGTATATGTCGAATCAGCAACATCAGGGAATGTCCGTTTTAGCCAGGGCAAGGCGTATTCCGTGACGGTCTGCCGCTGAAACCCCTTTTCCTGATTCCGGATATATTCATCACGGGCTGCAAAGGCGGCTTCCGGGGTTTCCCCATAGAACTGGATGCCGTGATACTTGCATTTATACCGCCCATCTTTCCGAACTTTCAGCCGTTCTTTCTTCTTGCGTGGCATGAATTACCCCGCTTTCGTCAGGATAAAGTAATACCCAAAGGAAGCTTTCCCCAAAGAAAAGACAACCCCGGGGATAGATGAATCATTTTCCTTTTCATGACCGCCCCGGGCAAGCAGGAAGCGGTATAGGATCGGGTCATAACTGGTCGTTCCGGTTTCAGGTCCGCAGAAAGTATAACATCCTGTTACGCACTGTGCAAGAAATTCGTCTGTTTCTGAATCAGAAAGGCATACGCACGAAAAGGTAGTGACGGAACCATCCCGTACGGTGAAGACACAATGGACGTTTTCTGTCACCCTGAATGTAAAGTGCGTTTCCTTTTCCCCTTCGTCTGCTTCAGGGTTTCCGGTGATTTCCTTTGCGGAAGTCAGATAGCAATACTGGTTATGATCGGCGATCCGGAATTCAAGGTCAGATTCGGCGCAGGCCGGGGCGGTTGTAGCAATTATGGCGGCGGCGACGATAACAGCAACCCTTTTCATAACACCCCTTCTTTCTTTAAAAAAGGCGGGTATAACCGATAGCAAGTCCATGGATGATAATTTCCCCGTCCGAATCTGCGTGGGCGTATATGGGCGAATATGACGGGTTGTCGGCAACGAGCAATAATCCATCCGGCTGGTGGTATACGTGTTTGAGGGTGGTTTCTCCGTTTATGTTGACGGCGGCAATCTGTCCGTTTTCCACATCTGGCTGGGTGCGGATCAGAACCAGATCACCGTCCCGGAATGTTGGATCCATCGAATCACCCTTGCAGCGCAAGGCGAAGTCCGCCCGGATGCTTTCCGGGATATCTGTATAACCTTCTATAGTCTGGATGGCTTCTGTTGGGGTTCCACAGGCTATTTCCCCTACAATCGGAACTGCGTTCCGCTGGATGGGAATAATGGCTGGCCCGTATCCTAAAATTGTTCCTATGTCTACATTGAAGATCTGCGACAGCTTCCGGAGCCTTTCCCCGGATGGGTCTTTCTTTCCGTGCTCCCACTCGCTGACCGTTGGTCGGGATACTCCCACAAGTATAGCAAGCTCCTTCTGTTGCATCCCAGCTCTTTCTCTAAGCTCTTTGACTATATTCATGTTATCCCTCCTTTTAAGCTAACTTTAGCATATTATTAGCCGAAAGAAAAGAAAATTAGCGTAGCTTTTTGTAAATTGGTGCTTTACAATTCGCTAATTTTAGCATATAATAAGATAAACGAACGCCGATTAGCTACCGGCGAATAGAAAGGAGGGCAAAGGGTGAGATACAAAAACGGGCTGAAGATCAGAGCCGTTCGGGAACGAAAGGGCATGACGCTTGCGGAGCTTTCGATGAAGGCCGGGATATCCGCTCCGTATCTTTCCGACATTGAGCGGGGAAACCGCCGGGGGAGCTACGCAACGCTGGTGAAGATTGCAAAGGCTCTGGGAATGCCTGTGGAAGAAATCTGGGAGGTAGCCTAAATGGAAAGGCTGGTCACGGTGAAGGATATCCGGGAGAGGTACGGCTGTTCAAGCCCGACAGCCCGGAAATATCTTCGGCAGATGTTCCATTATGAAAATCCGCTGACCGCCCCGGGGTGGGCTGTTGCGGAATGGGAAAAAGATCGGGAACGGATGCCCAGCGGAGCCAGCCGGGAGCGGGCGCAGAGAATCAGAACAACAAAAGACCGGGGGCGGGTGATCGTCCCCAGAAAGAGGGGCTAACAATGACACGGAAAGAAGCGGAAGAACGGATTATCAGAGATCTGTATGATATCCGTAACACCTACCTGGCCTACAACAAGAACGGCGACTGGCTGAATGTTTCAGTATCTAAGGATTATCTCCGGTGTGATAACGCACTAAGTTACGGCGGTGCGGATTACGACAAGCCGCTGTCGATCTTCATCGACTTGCGAAAGGAGGAATACTGATGAACGGCTGGCAGGTACAGGCCATGTGGGAAGCGGATGCGGCGGCTGAATGGGAACGGATTAATGAACCCGACCCGGCAGAACGTGAAATGAAGGATGCCGCTGAATGTCTGCAAGCGGCCTTGAACGATATTGACAGCGGCCTTGATTGGATAGCCGATGCGGTTTCAAAGCTGGACGAGCTGCCGATGGCTGATAAGGTTCAGTCATTTCTGGATGATTTCAACAGTCTGGCAAATGCCTTGGAAGTTCTGAAAAACCATTATGAAAGGGGGGAAAGAGAATGAAGAGCCGTTATTGCTACAGCCCCATGACCGCTAAGCGGATCGGTCAGCGGTTGACGATTGCAGACCGTTTCCGCAGATGGAAAAGAGAGCGGGAAGAGCGGAGGAACTGGCCTGATGTTTTCACGGTTACCGGATATAATCAGCCGATTTATCCGGGAAAATGAAAAGCCCGTGCCGGACTCAAGGTCTCATAAAGCACGGGATGAAAATTGAAGGGCTAACAACAACTTTCACAGGTATTCTATCACAAATAGACGCATAGCGCAAGGAGGAAAAAATGAGCGAAGTTAGACAGGCGGTCGAGGTTGAGGAATTGATGGAGCTTGCCCCGGTTGAGGGTGACATGGAAGCGGACAAGCTGGTGAAAGCCATCCGGGACGCAGAAGAAACCAAGGCTTTCTGGAAGGGCTACTATAAAGAGAAGCTGGAAGAGGTCAACGCATCTTGTGATCTGATCATCGAGCAGAACCGGGCACGGTTGCGGATGTACTTTGATTCTGTTCCGCATAAGAAGACCGCCACACAGGAAAAGTATCCCCTTCCCTCTGGGAAACTGGTTCTGAAGGATCAGGAACCGGAATACCAGCGGGATGACAAGCAGATCATCAAATTCCTGAAGGAAAACAACGGGCAGAAGTTCGTCAAGATCAAAGAAGAGCTTGATTGGTCTGGGTTGAAGAAGGTTTTGACAGTTGCGGGTGAAACCGCCGCAGATGAAGACGGGAATCCGATTCCTGGTATCCGGGTGATTGAACGTGAAAAGGCGTTCACGATTGAGAAATAAGAAAGAGGAGGGCTAACAATGAAGTATGCAGATATTGATAAGGTCAACAGCGAAATAAAGATGCTTGACCTGAAGGGTAAAGATTATGCCATGGTTCCGGAGCGGGTGACGGCTTTTCGGAAGCTGTTCCCGGAGGGATTTATCACTACCAGCATACTTAACCTTTCCGATGACGGAACGATTGTGATCATGAAGGCGGAAGCCGGGTATTACCGGGAGGACGGAAGCCGGGTTGTTCTGGGTTCCGGGACGGCGAAGGAAGTACAGGGAAAGGGCATGGTCAACGGCACTTCCCACATTGAGAACTGCGAAACCTCCGCAGTAGGCCGGGCGTTGGGTATGATCGGGCTGGGGCTGAACGGCGGCGGGATATGCTCCGCTGAAGAGCTTGTAAACGCCATTACGGCGCAGAAGCAGATGCAGGAAGAAAATCCCAAGCAGAACCCCGGACAGGCTGAGAGAGGGCAAAAACAGCCGATAAAACGGGATTCCAGCCAGAAGGTAGAGATCCAGAAAACGGAAGGCGGGACAGTTCCTCCGGTCATGGCTGAGAAGCCGCCGGAGATCACCCCGGTCAAGGCGTTTCTGATTAAGGAAATGAAAAACCTTCGGGAAGCCAGGAATATTTCAGCAAGCCAGAATAACAAGTTATTTGCGGATCAGAAAAAGGCTCTGATTGAAGCCGGACTTGTCCCTGATAAAGCACTTGAAGAATTCACGATGGAAGAAGCAGAAGACTTGATCAAGATGATGTATGAGAAGTTCACACCCACGGGGGTTGAGATCAAGAAATGAAAGCCAGATTCCGGGAAATAATCCCGCTTCGGGGTGGTGAATGGGTGGTATCCTTCACCACCCCAGAAAACCCCGCAAAGCTGTTCGACAAGCTCCGGGAAAAACTCCTGAACGTAGAGATCAAGGAAGCCAGCAAGGCCAGAAGCCGGGACGCTAACGCCTTTTGCTGGGCTTTATGTTCGGATATCGGGAAGGCCATTACGCCGCCGATCAGCAAGGAAGATGTTTACCGGAGAGCTATCAAGGCGGTTGGGGTTTATACCCCGGTGACGGTGGTTGAATGGGATCTGGATACCATCATGCAGAGGTGGAGTTCTCACGGTGTCGGATGGTTTGCAGAAGTCGTAGACCGGGCCGGGATGGGGCGGAAACTGATCCACCTGTACTATGGGAGTTCTACTTATACGGTTGAGGAAATGCGGGTGCTTCTGGATTGGCTGGTTGATCAGGCGGAACAGATGGAAATCCCGATCCCGCTTTCAACGAAGGAGCAAGAAAGGCTGTTGGAACAATGGGGAAAAGCATCATCCAGAAAGTGAAGGCCTGTTACTTCTGCGGAAGGATTAACGAGCTTGAACGGCACCACGTTTTCGGCGGGGTTGCGAACAGGCCGATATCCGAAAAATACGGGCTTTGGGTTTATCTCTGCCACAGATGCCACACGGGAAAGGCCGGTGCACAGTATGACAAGGAAAAGAACCTGAAGCTCAAACAGGAAGCTCAAAGGTGTTTTGAAAAGGATCATTCACGGGATGAATGGATGACGCTTATTCGGAAGAATTATCTTGGTTAATGGGAGGGCTAACATGAATCAACATAAAGCTATTCTGGAGTATCTGGACGTTCACGGGAGCATTTCCCCTATGCAAGCGTTTAGTGAGCTTGGGATCACGAAGCTGTCCACCAGGATTTCGGAACTGATCCGGCGGGGATATGACTTCAAAAAGATTCCGACAGAGGGCAAGAACCGCTATGGGGAGCCTGTGCGCTATATGAGATACGAAAGGGGGGCGGAATCATGCGGTCACATCTGAAAGTGTATTTTGACTTTGAGGAAAAGACAAAAGAACTGACGGATGATGAAAAAGGCCGTCTGCTTCTGGCTATGCTCCGATACTCTAAGGACGGGACGGTTCCCCAGATGACAGGCAATGAAAGATTCCTCTTCCCGGTTTTCCGGGTACAGATGGATGAAGATATCAAAGCCTATGATACCAAGGTTTCCAATGGTTCCCGTGGCGGCAGACCGGTTATGAACAGAGAACCGGAAGAAACCGAAGAAAACCGAAATAAACCGGAAATAACCGAAACAAACCGAAACGAACCGGAAGAAAGCGAAATCCGCAAGAAAGAAGAAAGAAGAAAGAAGAAAGAAGAGAGAAGAGATATCTATTTCGACCGATTCTGGGAATCATACCCCCGGAAGGAAGCGAAGCAGACGGCAAAAAGGGCTTTTGAAAAGCTGAACCCGGATGAAGCTCTTTTACAGACGATGCTGGAAGCAATCGAACGGTTCAAGGGAACGGCTCAGTGGAAGGAAGAAAACGGAAGATTTATTCCGCATCCGGCTACATGGATCAATCAGCGGAGATGGGAAGATGAAGTGAAAGGGGGGACGGGCGATGCAGAATATGGAAGATGTAGTCAAGCACCTGATGGAAAAATACGGTCAGCATACAGTTTCCTCGATGCCGAAAGCGTATAAATGCGAAAAGTGCCAGGATACCGGCTGGCTGGATATGGGAAATCATACCGTTGCGAAGTGTTCCTGCCGCATTGCCCGGGAAGCGGAAGAACGGATGCGGAAAAGCGGCCTTGCGGAAGCTTTAGACACACAAACCTTTGACAGCTTCCAGATTCGGACGGAAGTTCAGCGGAAGATTAAGGAAACCGCAGAAAGATATCTTTCCGACCTTCTGGGAAATCCGAAAAGCCCACGCAGGCCGTGGCTTTATATCGGTGGGAACCCGGGAAGCGGAAAAACACATATCTGCACGGCGGTCTGCGGCGAACTTCTGAAAAATAATATCGGGGTTCGGTATATGCAATGGCTGGACGTTTCCCGGAAGCTGAAGGCCGTTGTAAATGATGAAGATTTTGATGATGAGGTTGCGGATTATATCAATGTTTCGGTTCTGTACATTGACGATCTTCTGAAGCAGAAGTATTCCCCAAACCCCGTTTTTTCGGAAGCTGATATCAAGATTGCTTTCACGATCCTCAACGCCCGGTATATCCAGAATAAACCGACAATCATTTCATCCGAATGGGATCTGATAAACCAGCTTCTGCCGGCTGATGAAGGGGTGTTTTCCCGGGTATATGAACGGTCAAAGGGGTATCGGCTGACTATCGAACGGAAGCTGGAAAACAACTTCCGTCTGACGGCATAAGGAGGGCCAGAATGAGTTTATACCTATCATCAAAGGATTTTGCGCTTCATGAATATATACGGAAAGCGAAACAGGGCGGGAATCTGCGGAACCTGACCCCGGATGAACTGAAACTATATATCGAACTTCGGGAAGCGAAAAAGGCGGAAAACCTTTGCATGACGGAATTGATCTTTACAAAGAACGTTATCCGGCGGCTGAATATTCAAGATTTATATTGGGTATGCAATAACTTTGAGCGGATCACGCATTCCCTTTTTAAACAGAGGGATTTAATCAAGGCGGTTAGTGCTTCACTTATGCGCAGGAAGCCGGAACCGGAAGAAAAGGCGGCGATTGTCGGACTGATTAAGGATATCCGAAAACGAATTGATTATCTGAACAGCATCCCGATTCCGGAAAATATCCGGCTGACCCCGATACAGGATTATCTGGATTTAACCGGCGGGAAAAGCTTTGCGGATGAAGTCAAAACGGAGTTTGCCGGGGCGAAAGACCTGTTTGAAAGCCGGGAAAACGGAAAGATGGATGAATATATTACCGAAATGATAGACACGCTTGAAAAGGCCGGAAAAGCGGAAGCCTACAAGGAAAGGCTGGCGGTATATACGAAACGTGCGAAAGAAAAGATTGAAAAGGCCAAGGCCGAAAAGGAAGCGGAAAAAAAGGCGGTTGCGCTAAACGAATCCATTAACGGGATTGACCTTTTCCGGGAACAGTTTTTCAAGGGTATCCGGACACTTCAAGGAAGTTCCCGGATTAACCTTTCCGCAACCGCCGTGAATAGCCAGTTGAAGCGTGGAAACCGGGGGAAGTTCTGTATCCTATGTTGCAAGTTTACTCAGGGAAAAATTCGGTTCCGGTATATGCTGGCGAACGGGAACGAAAGCCCAAGTTTTCAGAATGTCGGATTGTATGACAATCTGGAAGAAGCGGCGAAAGCTATGAGGAACTTTCAGAAGGCATATCCGGACAGGGCTTTTGAAGCCGTCTGCATATAAGGGGGGATGAGAATGCAGGATAAAAACGGATGGAACCGGTTCACGATAAAGACGATGCCTCCGGTTAGAACGACTATTCTTGTATGGTGCGATGTAGGGCATAATGGGTTCCCAATTGTTGCAAATGTTAATAAAGACGGAAGGATATTTTACTGGATAGGATGCGAACAAAGGGAAATTGATCACAGCCGGTTTCGAGGAAGCCGATGGAAAGGTATTAAACCGCCGGAAGGGGAAGATGAATGAACAAGTATCATGCAAGAAAATTGGAACTAGATGGAATGACGTTTGACAGCCATAAGGAAGCACGGAGGTATCAGGAACTGCGGTTGATGGAACGGGCGGGGCTGATCAGGAACCTTCGGATGCAATTCCCGTTTGTGTTGATCCCGGAACAGAAGGACGAAAACGGGAAGCTGTTGGAAAGGGCGGTCACATACAAGGCGGATTTCATGTATCTGACCAGAGACGGGAAGATTGTGGTTGAAGATGTAAAGAGCGAAGCAACCAGAACCCGGGAATATATTATCAAACGAAAACTGATGCTGAAAGTACATGGCATAAGAATTAAGGAGGTATAACAAATGAACGCACTGCACATTATCGGAAACCTGACCCGTGACCCGGAAACCAGGACAACGACAAGCGGAAGCACGGTCTGTTCCTTCACAGTGGCGGTAAACCGCCGGAAGAAAGTTCAAGGCCAGACGGAAGCGGATTTCTTCCGGGTATCTGCCTGGAATCAGCTTGGCGAAAACTGCCAGAAGTATCTGGCGAAGGGGCGCAAGGTAAGTGTGGTTGGATCGGTTACGGCCCACGCTTACAGTACGCAGGATGGAAAGCCGGGAGCAAGCCTTGAAGTTATAGCGAATGACGTTGAGTTCCTTTCCTCGAAGGGGGAAGCGGAAAGCAATTCCGGAACGGATGAAAGCGGATTCACGCCTGTTGAAACGGACGATCTGCCGTTGGGGAACTGATGATGGAGAAGGATATAATCAGGGAGAAAATCCCGGTATGCGAACTGCTGGCGGGGCTTGCGGAAGAATGTTGCGAACTGGCGCAAGCCGCTTTGAAACTTCGCCGGTGCTATGACTGGACGAACCCGACACCGGCAGACCCGGATAACCAGTATGAACAGTTTCTGGAAGAAATCGGGGACGTGGAACTGTATCTGGATCAGCTTTCGATAAATCTGGAGGTCATCCGGGATTATAAAACGATGAAGCTGGACCGTTGGAAAAAGCGGCTGGAAGGAGCGGAAAAATGATCAAGCGGAAGGATAACCCCGCAAAGGCGTTTTTAAGGCGGTATATTGCCATTTCCGGGCGTGTGGATGCGCTTTCCCTTGCGATTAGTCAGGCGATGGAAAGAGCCTTTAATACAGGCGTTTCTCTGAAGGAAGTGAAGGTGCTTTCTTCCCCGGCTGAACACGATCCGATGGCAAGGGATGTTTGCAACGCTGTCGATGCCTGTAAAACCTTATATCAGTATAAGGCCGAAGCAGAAGCGGCTTTGCGGGATATCCTTTCCGCTATTGATTCCCTAACGGATGAACGGCAGAAAGAAATCCTGACTATGCGGTATGTAGCCGGAATGGGCTTCCGTGATATCAAAGAAAAGATTCACTATGAAGAAACCCAGATGTATGTCCTTCACGGAAGGGCGTTGATTGAAATCAATAAATGGCTTGATCAGAATCCAATAGCTGCCAAAGCTGTTTAAACAGGCATAGAAGCCTGCGGAAGATCAGGCCGGGTGAATTTACCGGGAAACCGGCAGAAGCGGCGAGAACAGGCAAAAAAACATGAAAGAAGGGCTAATATGGTTATTGAATTGCGAAAGTATCCGTCGCAGGACGATCTGATGTGGATGAAGGAATGTACCGTTGGCACGATGGGGAAAGAAGCAAAAACAATGCCAACATCAGAGTTCGTTCGGAAACTTCTGACTGCCCGGCACAGCCCTATCCGGGAATTGCGGTTTTCATACGTCATCCGGGATATTCCATACTGGGTTTCCGTTCATCTGGTTCGGCATCATGTAGGATTCCAGCCCTATGTCCAGAGCCAGCGGAATGACCGGCAGAACGAATATGACCGCACAAAAGCCCCGCAGGATACCCCGGTAACCATGCGGGTGACGATCAATGCGGAAGCCCTTCTGAACCTGGCTAATAAAAGGCTATGCATGAAAGCAAGCCCGGAAACCCGTGAGGTTGTGCAAAGGATGTGCAAGCTTGCGGAAAAGGTCATGCCGGAATTTAAAGGGCTTTTTGTGCCAATGTGCGAGTATCACGGCGGGCGGTGCGATGAGGTACAGCCATGCGAAAGGGCGGCAAAGTGGAATGAGTGATACTCCTACGCAAAGACAAGAAGAGTACGCTAAGTATTTAGCTAAGCGGGTGTGTGAAGACCTTCCGAAAGAATACACAAAAACTGCTTATTCCGCTTTTATCAGTCGCTGGAAACCTGTTGTTAAAGCTGAAGATGATGCTATGAATGAACCGAATGCATGGCAATGGCAATATTCATAAAGGCGGTGAAGTGGGAATGAAATTTACGGAAGAGATGCTTGCAGAAGACGAAAAGCGTTGGCATGCACGAGACATTGTTGCAGAACTTGGTTATTGTGGAAACAACATGCGTGACCGAACAAATATAACAAATCGTGACATTCGTTTCTATGCGTATATTATGCGGAAAGCACACTGCATGCTGAAAGAGCAGGAACAAACAATCAATGAGCTTAAGGAGAAACTCAGACTGCTGGAATACGGTGATCAGGATATATTGCAAAGTGGCATGATGCCAGCTACATAAGGCGGTGAAGTGTAAATGACTACGATTCAAATAATAATAACTGTTTTATTTGTTATCTCAGTTGTTGCTATGATTTTAATCATAAAGGACAAAAGCAAATGAGTAATATACGGGAAATTATCAATATAAACAAAGACAAGTAGGAGGGCCGGTGAAGTGGGAATGCCTGATAGCGTATTAACACGGATGATGAATGACCCGTGCTGCATCGTTGCCATGGTTGTTGTTGGGATAAGTGGATGCATAGCGCTTGTTGTTGATTGGTGGAGAAAATGGCATTAGGAAGGTCGGTGAAGTTGGAATGACAATCCAAAGAATGCTCGAATTGCTTAAAATTGAACACGAATGTATGCTTCGTGGATCGCATGATGACTGCGACAGAAATTGTGCCGATTGTGAATTGGTGCAGGATGATGGCGATCTGCATGAGATGTATACGGATATAATTGCTCTGCTGAAAGAGCAGGAAGAACAGATCAAACAGTTGGAGCATGATTTGGCTGTTGCTCAAAACAATCTGAATTATTACATAAATGGAAACGATTAACAGACATGAGGTGAAGTTAGAATGACAGACAGAAAAACCGTGATGAGCTGGATAGAAGGGCTTACTCAGGACGATTGGCCCATCTGGCACAGCGATAGCGAAGTTCAGGAGACAGCGAAAGCCGCACTGGAACTGCTGAAAGAGCAACCAGAGACTGTCCGTTGCAAGGATTGCAAATGGTACAGCGAAAAAGGTTTTTGCAAGCATCCGAATGGTGGTGCAGGAAATATCCGTCCTGCTGATTGGTTCTGCGCTGACGGTGTAAAAAGGTGAAGTGTGAATATGAATAACAGGGAGAAGGTTATCAAAGCATTTAGAACACGCATAATATCTGACAGTGAAGAATTTAACGCTGTTGAAATTCCGGTCGGTGAAGCAGTACAAATACTTGAACTGCTGAAAGAGCAGGAGCCTTTAGCAGTATCCGAAGGCAAAATCAATAAATGCGTATGCGGAAACGAAATCAATCGTTACTGGCACCCGGAATATTGCGGATTTTGTGGAAAGAAATTGGAATGGTATTAAGGATGGGTGGTGAAGTGTGACGATTGACAGAAAGACCACTATTAGCAATCTGGAAACCAACATAAGGTGGATTGAGGACATTGAATGCCATCAGTTTCCGGGTTGGGGAAACGTCACAATGGCAATGCGGGACGCTGTTGAACTGCTGAAAGAGCAACAAGAGACTGTCCGTTGCAAGGATTGTGACAACCGTGAATGTGACGGAAGAGCGGGGACGGTTGTTTGCGGCATTACGGGCGATTCGCACAGCAGATTGTGGTTCTGTGCTGACGGGGAAAAGAAAAATGCGGAGTAAAACGGAGTACAAAACGTGATATAGTATATCCGTCAGGATATGGCGAGTTACCATTGGGCTCTCCTCCTCAAACGGCACCGGAAGTTAGCGTGGCTTCCGGTGCTTTCTTATGTCCACAATTTACGGTGTCCATCCGGGGTAGACCTTCCTCCGGGTGAAGGGAATCGGCACAGGGGGCTATAAACCTCCACGATGGCGGGGCGGCTGATGCTATTTTTGAAGGTCACGAAAGGAAGGTCAAAGCATGGAAAAACTGCAGATCGTATATCTGCCGCCGGGTGATCTGAAACCATACGAAAAGAACGCCCGTTATTCCTGCTGATATGTTCCCCTTTACATGGTGATAACATGGTGATATAATAACCATGTAAAGGAGGTGCCACCATGTACGACACAGGGAAGATATACGACAACGTGATCCAGCATCAAACTCTGAAAGACGGAACGGTGCTACTCATGCCGCCTGATGGGTTTGGAATCGGATACCATAACGTGAACAGAGAAACCATAGTTCTGACAGACGGATACCGAGAGAAAAAGAAGCGCAACACATACCGCCATTGGCAGTTCACGATCACGAAAGACGGCGTTTCACTTCACGTTTACCAGAAGTCTATTGATACCGACCTTGTTCTTGCAATCGCCGGCTCTTATAACAGGCTTATGAAACTGATTGAGCCTTATGAGTCAAGGTGGTGAGATTATCGTGAACGATTACACGCTATATTGTCACCTTTTCCCAAACGGGAAGCGTTATATCGGCATTACAAGAACTGCGCCGGAAAAGCGCTGGTCTGATGGCAAAGGATATAAGGATCAGCAGAAAATGGCCCGTGCGATTGAAAAATATGGTTGGGAAAACATCGAACATCAAATAATCACAAACAGCCTTTCACGGGAACAGGCTGAACAGCTTGAAATGTACTTGATTGATGCGCTTGATACAGTTGAAAACGGGTACAACGTTTCTATTGGCGGTAACCATGTGAACGGATCATATTTAAACGAACACGTACTTGAAATGATCAGGGAAAGCAGGTTTTTAGTCAGAGAAAAAGGCGATGTAATTGATTTTGCAATATCTGGTAGCGCAAACAGCGAACGGGCAAAGATTGCAAACAGCATTGATGATTATCTTTGCGAAAACAAAAACCTTTGGTGGAGAGACGATGTAGAATTCAGAGCGGATGCGTATTGGTGTTCGTTCTGGCAGATGTTTGAGTACGGAAAAATTAAAAGGCCGTATATCTACATTAGACACGATGTGATTTTTAAAGGAATGACAATCGAGGAAGCGGTTGAAGCGTGATGGGTTTACAAGGTGACAATATGGTGATACAATGCACATGAAAGGCGGTGCATTGTATGACTCCCAGAAAGAAAGCCAACTCCGAGCGGATCAACGTGTTTTTCTCCCCGGAAATTCTGGAACGGCTGAAACGAATAGCCGACCGGAAAGGAATCTCTGTCAGCGGTCTAGTGCGAATGATCGTGCTGGACAAGCTGAACAAAGGAGAAACGGAGAAAGAAAACTGACTTCATCCCGAAAGGGTTTGAGGTGCATAGGACACGATTGCAAGCGTGATGCCGGGGGTTTGTTGCTCGCCCCCGGCTTTTCTATGCGAAATATAAACGAACGAGCAACGAAAGGAGCAACAAATGTATTGCCTGAAAGAGAAGAAAGGTCACACTATCCTTGAAAGCCACATGGAAGGACGGACACGGCATTATCATCTGATCTGCCAGAAATGCGGATATGAAAGCTGGCGTTCAGACGGTTTTCTGAAAGGTTCTGCGAAATGCCCCAACTGTTCAGGCGGCAGGCACAATAACAACGCCAGAGGATACGGGGACGATCCGCTCTGGAAACGGTACTGGATCATCAAACGGCGGCTGAAGCGTCCTGAATACGCTCACCTGTCCATGTGCGCTGAATGGGAAAACGACTTCCCGGCGTTCAGGGCGTGGGCGATGGAAAACGGCTACCGGGAAGATCTGACCATTGACAGGATCGACAACAGCAAGGGTTATTCCCCGGATAACTGCCGGTGGGTCGATTCAAAGAAACAGGCGAACAACCGGCGGTCAAACGTGATTCTTGAATATCATGGCAAAGGATACACCCTTGCGGAACTCGCTGATTATAGCGGCTTGAGCAGGGCAACGGTGAAACAGCGGTACAAAAACGGGTGGAGCGTTGAGGATATTGTAAGGACTCCGCACAAAGCCCGGAAGAAGTGGAGCGAACGACAGGCGGGTTAATCCCGTCTGTTTCCGTTTGGAGGTGATACCCATTGGCAAAACAAATCCTGATTGGAACAGGATAAAAGCGGAATACGTTGCCGGGGGCATCTCGCAACGTGATCTTGCTGATAAGTACGGTATTCCGTTTGGAACTATGCAAAAAAGGGCTCGTAAGGGCAAGTGGACGGAAGAACGCACACAAGCCGGTGAAAAAGTGGTCGAAAAGGTAATACAGAAAACCGCAAAAAAGACAGCAGATAACGCAACCCTTGCCGCTGACATAAAGCGCAAGGGTTTACTGCTTCTTGACAGGCTTTTCGATGAATTTGAAACCGTGACCGCAACGGAACACCGGGATTATACCGGACGGAACCTGACCGACATAAAGCGGCTCCGTGACCTGACCGCCGCTTACAAAGACTTAACAGATGACATGGCGAAACCGGAAGAAACCGAAAACCCGCTTCTCCGTTCTCTGTGGAATGTAATGCAGGAGAAACGCAATGAATGATATCGAGTGGGGCGAGAAGCAAAATTATCTGCTTCACCTTCCGTATGACCGGGTTCTGGACTGGCTGGAAGGAACGCCACGTTCCGGCAAGACAACGGCAGGAATAGCACGTTATGCGCTTCACTTGATGATGAGCCGGGATAACATTCACCTTGTCACCGCATACAGCGCAGAACAGGCTTTCCGGTTGATCATGGACGGTGACGGCATGGGGCTTCTGCATATCTTCAAAGGCCATTGCAGAACCAGCCATGATGACTCTGGGGCGCACCTGCTGATCCATCTCCCAGACGGTGATAAAAAGGTTTACTGGAAGGGCGGCGGCAAGGCAGACAGCCACAAGGCAATAACAGGTATGTCCCTCGGTTCGGTGTACTTCTGCGAAATCAATCTGTTGCATGACAGCATGGTGCAGGAATGTTTCCGCAGAACATACGCCGCCAAAGACCGTTGGCATATTGCGGACCTGAACCCGCCCTCCCCGGCTGATCCTTGCATCAAGAACGTGTTGAACGTTCAGGATTGCCGGTTCATCCATTGGCGGTGCGAGGATAACCCTATACTCACTCCGGAGAGGCTGGCGGAAATCGAAGCAGCCTGCAAGAAGTCTCCTTTCCTGTACAAACGGGATTGGTTAGGGGAAAGGGTAATTCCTGAAGGCGTTATTTACTGGATGTTCAACACAGACAAGCACATCCTGTCGAAGCTACCGGATGATCTTCACCCGGTCGAGGCTTTCGTGGCCGGTGACGGCGGCACAACCGATGCAACAAGCATCGGTTTTTATATTGCTGGGTATTTCGGCGATCCGTATTTCGGGGAAAAGGTCTGGAAACTGTACTGCGTTGGCGACTGGTATTACAACGGCGGTCAAATGGCGATGAGCGACCAAGCGAAACACATATGCGGTGAATTTCTGCCGTATATGCGGAACAAGTACCGGATGCGGGAATCGGATATCTACATCGACCCGGCTTGCAAGGCACTCCGGCTTGAAATTGAAAAGTTCGGATTGATGACCAGCGGAGCCGACAACAACGGGCATGATGTGAAGGGAGCCAATAAAGGGTTGAAGGTCGGCGTTGAAATGCTGCAATCCGCAATCAATGACGGGCGGTTCTTCCTTGTGGAAGATGAACGATACGGCACGGAACCTTTCGTGAAGGAAGCCGGGTTGTACTGCGTGGATGGCAACGGAAACCCGGTGGATGCGTATAACCACTGCATGGATCAGACAAGGTACGCAAACAACCACTTCATGAAGGCTTACGGGCTTTGGAGTTGATGCAATGCGAATCAGAGATTTTTTTAGAAACAGGGTGAATCGAATGGCTGAAGGCATGGATGTTTTCAAAAAGGATGTATTCGAGCTGGAAGGCGTACCAGCTTTCCGGGAGTATTACACCCTGTTTATTTTCGTCTGGCAGGCGATCTATAAAGGCTTCTACAAGGCGTGGCATGAAGTCCCGGTGAAGACGATTCGTGATCCCAAAGGAAAGACACGGACGTTGGCGACAATGAACGCCGGAAAGATGGCCTGTTCACAGATGGCACGGTATGTCTGGAATGAACGCTGTTCCATTACCGCCAGCATGGCAAGCGCACCGGATGATGATCCATTGGACGGATTTCTGCAATACGTGCTGAAGGATAACCGCTTCGGTTCCGCTTTCGGTGACCTGTTGGAAAAGTCCTTTGCTTTGGGCGGCGGTGCATTGAAAGAATGGGTCGAGGTTCCCAAGGACGAAAACGGGAACGATCTCGGAGAAGGCAAGGTCAGAATCGGGTATACGATGGCAAGCCAGTTTGTACCGACAGCATGGGATAACAGCAAGGTAACAAGCGGCATCTTTGTCAGCCGGGAAGCCCGGGACGGTTATTATTACACCGTTGTTGAATGGCATCACTGGGACGGAACAACTTACCGGATCACGAACGACCTGTACCGCCAGCCGATCAAGGGAAGCGAACCGCAGAATATCCTTGGTTGGTGGTATCCGCTGGACAAGGTTTATCCTCTGCTTTCCCCGGATACAACCATAGAGGATGTGCATCAGGCATTTTTTCAATACGTTCGACCGTTTGGGGCGAATTATGCTGATGATAATTCCCCGCTGGGTATGTCTATTTACGCACCCGCCCTGAATACGCTTCACGGCCTTGATATCATGTTCGATTCACTTCAGCGGGAGTTTGTGCTTGGGAAGAAAAGGATCATTGCACCGGCACGTTCAATGAAGGTTTCCGCTGGCGTGAACGGCTCCCGGCCTGACCGGTATTTCGACGCGGATGATGAAGTCTGGGAAGCCTTGGCAACGGACAACCCGGAAGATCTGAAGATATACGATAACTCGGTTGACCTTCGTGTAGAACCGCATATAACGGGCATAAACGGCGATTTGAGCATCCTCTGTGCGCAGATAGGGTTTGACCCAGGCACGCTATCCTTCGATGCTACAAAGGGTCTTAAAACGGCGACAGAGGTCATCTCCGAGAACAGCAAGACATTCGGAACGGTCAAGGCGCATGAAAACCTGCTGAAGGATGCGCTTGTTGATATGGTTCATGCGATCTTTGACCTTGCGGCTCGTTACGGGCTGACATGGGAAGGAAAGACCGTTGAAAGCCTGATTTCCGGCGGTTATGATGTTTCTGTCCAGTTTGATGACAGTATCATCGAGGACAAGAACGCAGAGATTAACAGGGGCGTTTCCCTTGTCGGTGCCGGTCTGCTGTCAAAGAAAAAATTCATGACTGACCTGCTCGGATATACACCGGAAGATGCAGACAGCGAGCTGAAGCAGATCAGCGAGGAACAGCGCACGAATTCGGTGGTTGTTGACAGGATATTCGGCGGGATGGAGTGATTAGATGAACCCTCGCTGGATTGATGAAATGTCGTGGCGAATGGGGGAAGTGTACGGAGCGGTTGTTGACCGCATCCTGATCAACCTCGCACGGCATTTTCCATATATTGCCGAAGGGAACACACCCGGCGGCAGTTGGGATTATCAGTTACGCAAACTGGCTGAAATGGGACAGGTCACAAGGGAAACCGAAGCGATCATCCTTGAAAGCATGAAGGGTGCGGATTCGGCTCTTGCTGATCTGCTGGAAGAAACCATCCGGGACAGCTTGAAATGGGTGGAAAAGCCGCTTAGAAAGGCCGCTGAGAAGGGTTTGCTGTTGGGTGCAGGGTTTCTCCCGCCTGAAGTATCGCCAAGCCAAATGCAGGCTTTCCGGGCGTTCTATCAGCAGTCAGCGGATAAACTGAACCTTGTGAATACGCAAATGCTGGAAAGCACACAGGAAGCGTACCGGGCAACGGTCGCAGATATTGCTTTCCGAATGGAACGCACACAAGGGATTCTGAACACTGCAACTGGCGAGGTTGTTTCCGGGGTTTCATCGCTGAATCAGGCTGTCCGGGATGCGGTTCAGAAAATGGTCGATAACGGTATAACCGGGTACATTGACCACGGGAATCACCACTGGAGCCCGGAAGCGTATGTGACTATGGACGTGCGAACCACGATGGCGAACACAGGCCGGGCGGCTGTCTGGGAACGGATGGAAGCATACGGGGATGATCTGTATCAGGTTTCCTACCATGACGGGGCAAGGCCGCTTTGCTATGACTGGCAAGGGAAAGTCATTTCAAGGGATGATCTTAGCCGGGATGTGGAAGACGATGAAGGGAATACCGTTCACGTTTACGCCCAGAGTGAAACCACCTACGGGCAAGCCGCTGGGCTTTTCGGGGTAAACTGCAAGCACTATCCGATCCCGTTCATCCCCGGTTTTTCCCGGATCAGACCGCCGGAACAGAACGAGAAAGAAAACGCCAAAGAATATGAGCAAAGCCAGCAACAGAGGGCACTTGAAAGAAAGTACAGGTACGCAAAGCGAGATCTGATGACAGCAAAGGCCAGGGGTGATGAGGAAGAAATCACCCGGCAGAAACTGCGGGTAAAAAACGCACGGACGGAACTCACTGATTTCTGCAAAGAAACCGGAAGGTCGAGAAGGTCAGCGAGAGAAAGAACGCCTATCAAGGCAACGTGGCCGGATGAGTGATGGAGGGTCAAATGAAAAAAGCAATTTACCGGATGTGTCAGAAAATGTACAAACATCATCTTTTACCGTGGTCTGTATGGTCTGCCGTATATGACAAGTGGCATAGGCTGTTCGATCATGGCGAACAATGGGAAAGGAGGGTCAAAAATGTGCAATCATGACAGACTGCGCACGGTCGGCGACCGGGTATTCTGCTGTGAATGCGGAAAGGAACTTGATATTGCGTTCCTTGAGGGCAAAAACAGCGCAAAAAAGCCGCCCGACAATACGGGGACGGATAAATCCCCGGCGAAAAAGACACGGGCGAAAAAGGCCGTTTAACGGCAAATATGATGAATGAGCATCCGCAAGGGTGCTTTTTTCATACCATTACGTCCGGCGGGACGATAAACGCGCATCGGTGCATCACTCTATTGCACCGCAAAAAGGAGGGTATATGGCTGGTATTTTCACAAGGCCCGCATTGGACAAGATCATGCAGAATGCAGAGCTTACACCGGAACAGAGGACAGAACAGGTTTTCTCCCTGTATGGCCGTGCGCTGGATGAAGGCTACATTTCAAAGCGGGACGCAGACGAAGCCAGAAACAAAGCCGTTGAAGCGGCAAAAGCGGAGTTCAAGGTTCCTGAACCGGTTGACCCGAAAACCACCCCGGAATATATGGAGGTGCTGAAGGAAAGGGATATGCTCCGTGCGATCGGCGGGGAAGACTTCCAGACAGTCAAACCGAAGTTCCGGGAAACCGTGTTCGGAATGCTGGACAGGGGCGAGAAAGCGGCTCCGGTTGCTGAACAGTTGACCGGCATCAAAGAAAAGTATGAGGAATACTTCATGCCGGTTCAGGAACCGCAGGGACAGAAGAACACTCCGCAGTTTTCAAAACAGCCGGGACACTCCGGCACAAACCCGGAAAGCGAAGAGGATAAACTTGTCAAACAGCTTTCCGCACAATGGTAAAAGAAAGGAATGAAAAAACATGGCGAACTCT
>Ga0247610_10000955_pt1 | contig 37802 bp, 62 predicted proteins | sample 174DNAGHGhighgp2_FD_193483 | JGI IMG/M metagenome (GOLD analysis project Ga0247610, IMG submission 193483) | Sheep rumen microbial communities from Palmerston North, Manawatu-Wanganui, New Zealand - 1742 DNA GHGhigh gp2 | ecosystem: Host-associated > Mammals > Digestive system > Stomach > Rumen...
TTGGAACTAACACATTAATTTTAGTGATAGTGTGAACACATCAGCAAAAACAAGATTTTATCAAATAATGGGTAATAATACACAAGCATCTTATACAGCAATTCTTACAACTAAAAGTAATGGTTCACAAGTTGGTAATACTAGCACACAAACAGCAATTGTTTCTTTGCCTAATTATTCAATATCAATAGGAACAATAACAAGCAGTGATGATAACGCTGATAACTATATAAGAAGCGGTAGCACACACAAAGTTAGTGATTTTACAAGTGCTAATACTTACTTACAAGGTTTCTCAAACCCTAGATTAAGTTTTACATTAGGTTCATCAAGTGGATACTTATATGGAAATACAATCAATATAAGTGGCGATGCAAGTGCTAGCGGTTTAATGCTAGGAAACAATAGTGTAGCATTAGGGACTAATTTCACAGGTGGATCAAAAACTTTAATGGCAAGTGATGGTAGAAAAACAACAAGTGGTTCTATCACATTAACTAGAAAAGATTGGAGTGTTCCAAGTGTATCAATAAAATTAGAAAGACAAAGCGCAACAGGACAAACAATAGATTATGAGATAACTTATAACTTTACATCCGTGAGTGGCGGTCTAACACCAAAATTAAGTGCATCCTATACTTATAATGGAACAACTTACACAATATATAGTGAACAAGCATTAAGCAATACAAGTGGCACATTAAGTGGAACTATAACACTTGCAAATGCTGATGATTATAAATATTCAATTAGTGCATATACAACATTGACTGATACAATTGATTATCAAGTACAAGGGACTATACAAATACCTGGTGGTAAACCAGCAATTTATACACATAAAGATAGTAGTGCTAATAATAAAGTTGATATTTATGGTGATTTAGGTGTTGAAGATAACTTAAATGTAAGTGGAAATGTAAGTGGCAATCAATTAAATACAGGCAATTTATCATTGAGTGGGAAAACCTCACTATTAAATCTTATATATCCTATTGGTTCAATTTATATGAGTGTAAATGATATATCACCACAAAGTTTTTTAGGTGGTACTTGGGAAAGATTGCAAGATAGATTTCTAATAGGTGCAGGAAATAGTTATAATGTCAATGCGACAGGCGGTTCGACTACACATACATTAACAATAGATGAAATTCCTTCACATACGCATACAATCAATGATAGACTTGTTGTTTGGGACCAACCAAACTTAACTGCATTAAATACTGCTAGTTATTCAGGGCCATTTAAGTTAAGGGACTGGCATACAGGAATTACTGATAGCACAGGTGGTGGACAAGCACATAGTATTATGAACCCATATTTAGCAGTATATATGTGGAAAAGAACTAATTAAAAGGAGATGATTTTATGATATTTAAAGATGAAAAAAAATATGACACATTAAAAACAATAGCATTGATTATGCCACTATTTATTGTCTTATATGAGGCAATAGGTAAAATATGGAATATACCATATACTGACCAAATAACAATGACTTTAACAGCAATCAATGCCTTTATTGGTGGTTTAGTTAAGTTATCAAACATTAAGTACAATAATACTGAATTAGATGCAATATTAGATCAAGAAGAAGAAAATGCTATGGAAATTGAAACTAATGAGGTAGGTGAAGAATAATGGCATTTATCAAATTAGATGAAACAAACATTGGACAATTAAAGAACTTTAAATTAAGTGAGTTCTTTTGTAAGTGTGGTAAATGTAATCACAATGACCAACCTTATTCATTCTTGCTGGCATTACTATTACAGGATGTTAGAACACATTTTGGCAAAGCACTAATTATTACATCACCAAGAAGATGTGTAGCACATAATAAAAAAGTTGGTGGAGTTGCAAAGTCAAAGCATACATATTACAATGGCGTACTAAGTTGTGTTGCAACTGACTTTTATGTAAAAGGTGTTTCTTATAAGCAATTAGTAGCATACATTAAAACAATAGCAGGTAAATACAATGTAAATTATTATTACAATGTTAGTGGATCAGTAATGCATATTGATATAAAACCGCCTGAATATATTGGAAAGTATAATCTTACTAGATTGCTTAAAAAAGGTATTAAAAAAAGTGATGATGTTAAAGACTTACAAGCGGAACTAAAAAGGAGAGGTTATAACATAGGTAAATATGGTGTTGATGGAACATTTGGCGATGATACAAAATCAGCAGTCAAAAAGTTCCAAAAAGACAATAAATTATTTGCTGATGGTAAGGTAGGAAAGAACACAGCACACAAGTTAGGATGGTTATATAAAGGAAAGTAATATCTTTCCTTTTTTAATTGATTTGTAAATAAAATGTAAATCGTTGTAAAGTAAAAATGAAAATCACAAATTTAAAAAATTTTTTAGCACTTTTTCGATTGCAAGGCCCCATTTCACCGATATGTAAACCTCAATGTAAAGCGGTTTACATTTTACTAATGTGCCAAAATATGGTATAATATAGGTGTATAAAGAAAGGAAAAGACTACCTTAATTTATACGAAGATCTTTGACAATTCGGTAAGATAGGAGGTAAATGAAATGTTTATGCCAACGCATAGTCTAATCATCTATTATCAAGATGGGACTAATGAAAATGTTGCTTTACTAGATTGTTGCAATAAGCAAGAATTGATTGATGAGATCAAATCATTGCAAAAGTATCATTCTAAGAGCATTGAGAAACACGGCGGTTATCTAAGATATGAATATATCAATGCTAACAATAGAGCAATATACATAGTAGCACACGATGAATTAGAAGATTAGAAAAATGAGTTTGCTAGTTCTCATCAAAAACTAGCAATATATTAAAGATAGGAGATAATGAAATGAAAGATCAAACTATTAGTCTACAAGCATCTAATTTAATAAACGCAATTGATGAGTTTATAAATGCTAGTTCAAAAACTAATTATATATTTACTATTGAGGAACAACATCAATTAGAAAATATGATAAAAGTATTAAATAATCAAATTAGTTTTTTAGTAGACTATGAGATTAAGAGATCACAATTAAGTGAGTAAGATAAATGCTGATATGAAACACGATCAGCATTCTTCTTATCTATTTAATTTAATCAAAGTTAAAAAAATACTTGACGAGTTAAACAAAATATGCTATAATATAGATGTAAACAAAAAAGGAGTGGTAGAAATGAAATGGTACGGAAGCGTAAATAATAGAATAGACGAAAGGAGACCAAGTCAAAAACCTGAGGTTGGTATGGGTATTACTGAATATATGTGGAGCGATAGAAATGCATACGAGATCACTAAGGTATTTAATGATAAACACTTTATGATGAGAAGATATAAAGCAGTACATCACGGATGCTATGGTGAAGACAATTGGGAATTAGTAAGTGATCCCGAAGGTTATGAATATGAAATGGTTTATAGATATGGTGCGTGGTATGAGGTTATTACTTTTACAAAAGAAAGTGTTGATAGATGCATTAAAGAAGATGGATATATTGCACTAGACCAAAAAACATTAGATAAAGTAAATCAAAAAGGTGTCGCATATAAATATAATAAAAAGAATATTGTTATTGGACACGCTGACTACTACTACGATTGGTCATTTTAATTAAAGGGAGGTAAGTAAAAACTTATCTCTCTTTATGACTTTACACAATTTAACACAAATTAAAAAAATTATCTTGCAATTAGATTTATAATTTGATAAACTATTATCAGTGAAAGGAGTGATGAAATGAAAAAAGAACACTTTATACTTAAATCGTGGGTGAAGAAAGCATTGTTCATCATACAATTACTTTTATTTATGATTATTGTATGTGAGTTTGAAACAATCAAACTAGAATTGCTTGTTAAAATACCAGTAATGATGACAATACTTTTTAATCATTATTTAATTGAGAACCAAACTGATTTATTTGAGAAAGGAATTTAACAATGAAATTGAAGAAACTAAAAATTAAAGTCAAAGGGTGGTTATTGGTTAAACTTGCAACATCAAGAAAAGAGGCAAGAGTGTTAAGAGAAAGAATTGCTGATGATGTATTAGATAGACAAAAGTACATTGATGAGATTTCTAATAAAGATAGATTGATCCGTGATTTACTCTTAAAGTTGGACGATGACACAAGAAAACAATGGTTAAAGGAGAATAACTATGAGAGATATTTTACTAAAACGAAACGAACTAAGAAATAAAAGTGTTCATTTAAAGTCAATGAAATTTGATAATAAGATCAATGAGGATAGAGTTGATGAAATAGTTAAAACGCAAAACGAGATTTACAACAAATGGAATTTTTACGATAAGTTCATTAAAGCAAGGGAAGGAGTGAAGAAAAGTGAGACTAAAACTAATAATGTGGGAAAAACAAAACAATCTTAAAGCAAAAGAGGTCGCTAAAAAGTTAGGCGTGAGTGAAACTACTTACTCACTCATAAGAAACGGCAAGACAATGCCAAGTTTAGAGTTTGCTTATAAGTTTCAAGAAATATTTGGTGTTGATAATGTATTAGAATTATTAGAAAAGGAGAAATAAGATGAAAATTGAAGATATTAAGAAAATGAATATTTATGAAAAGATGAGCGCAATTACTAATGAATTAGGTGTAGTTGCTAAAAACTTAAATGTTGATATTGGCAAAGGTAAATCATATAAAGCAGTGCAAGAAAAAGATGTGTTGGATAAAGTTAAACCAGTAGAAGAAAAATATAGGGTTTATTCATATCCAAAAGAAAGACATATTGTTGATAGTGGGATACTAGAAAAAGAAACCTCATACGGAACTATTAGTAAAAATATGTATTTAAGAATAGAAACAATCTATGAGTTTGTGAACTTAGATAAACCTGAGGAAAAAATTACAATGCCTTCTTATGGCGATGGAATTGATACAGGAGATAAAGCACCAGGCAAAGCAATTACATATAGTGATAAGTATAGTTTGTTAAAAGCATATAAGATAGCAACAGGAGATGATCCTGATAAAGATGCATCACCTGAGAATGGTTATACAAAACAAGAAGATAAAGAACTAAAAGAAAGATTACAATTGATGGTGGATATTAAAAATCTAATGAGCAAGAAAGAGATAACACCTGATGCAGTATATGAACATACAAATAAAAATAGTGCTGATATGAATATTCAAGAATTAAAAGAGGTTATCAAATGGTTGGAGGAAAAATAATGAGAGATGTTTATGTAGATATTAGAGAAGAAACTGAAAGCATAAAAAAGCAATTTCCTTGCAAAGATTTTGTTTCTATTGATGACTTATTAGATGCTATTGATGACTTACAATACGAAATAGATAAACTACAAGAAGAAATAGATGAGGCAAATGAAACTGAGCACGAGAAACAAGAAAAAGGTGTTTATGAAATGATTGATTTACAATATAAAGAAAATAAATTAAGAGAAATGGAAGGACTTGAATAATGCATATTAGTGATGACAAACCAAAAATGATATTTAAAACAATAAAAGATGACAAAGAGTTTTATAGTATAGGGTTATCTACAAAAGGAAAAGATGGATCATATCAAAATGGGTATATGAGTTGTAGATTTAGGAAAGATGTAAAACTAGATAATCAAACTAGAATTAGATTACAAGATGCGTGGATAGATTTTTATGTTAAAGATAAAATCACTTATCCATATATCTTCATAAACAAGTTTGAAACAATTGAAGATGGACAAGTTGCTTATTCAAAGCAGGATATACCACAAAATGCAAAAACTGAATATGTAGAAAATGGTATTCTTATTAAGGATGATGATTTGCCATTTTAGGAGATATATGATACACGATAAGAAGGCACATAAATTATTCTTAGATTATTCAAGTATGTTTGATACATATATTCATCCAATTGACATTGATATGTGGTATATATCAACCGATGATGTAGTTATACTAGGCGAGATCAAAAATGAAAGTTATAAAGAAGAAAGTTGGCAAAGTCAAAAAAAGTATATGACTAAACTTTTAGATAGAATTAGCGGTGAGGTATTTTGCTTATTCATAGTCCACGATAAATATTGGCAAAAAGGTGATAAACAGGTTGATGTTCCTAATTGTATAGTAAAAGAATATTATTATAAAAATGGTTCAACAACAGGCAAATGGACTAAACCTAGAAAAGTATTATATGTTAAAGAAATATTTGAAAGATATAAAATAAGTTGATTTAAGACATTTTTGTTCAGGAAGGTATAATTGGTCTATCTTGGCAAAAAGGTCGTTATGTTGGCCTATTTCAGGCCTTAAAATTGATATTTAGAGTTATAAAAAGATGAAAGGAGAAATTAAAAATGAACTTATTAGAAATATTTGAAGAAAATAAAAAGAGAATAGAAGAAGAACAAAGACAGGATGATGAAAGAGCATTTAATAAAGAAATTAGAGAAATGAAAAGTGAAATAATATTAGGAAAAGAAGAACACGAAAGTAATAACAAAGAATTGCTTGATAAGTTAGGAATTAAATATAAGAAGAATAAAACAATTGTATATTATTCACCTTTTAATTATAGTTCTAACAAGTATTATTTTGAATACAATAAAACTAATGTTAAGAAAATACAAAAATATTTGGATGAACAATTAGAGGCATAAAATGGACTTACAAGATGAATTGGATAAAAGGATGCAAGATTTAGATAAAGCAATTAAATTGTTAAGGCATACGGGAGAAGATTATGCGAAAGCATATACTGAGTATAGAAAGGAACTTGCTAAGGAACTATTGATACTAAAAAATGATGGATATGCAATTACACTAGCGGGTGATATAGCAAGAGGGAAACCTCATATAGCACATTTAAAATTTGAGGAAATAGCAAAAGAAGCAATCTATAAAGCAAACTTAGAAAGCATCAATGCTACCAAGTTAGCAATAAAGATCATTCAAGAGCAAATAGATAGAGAGTATGGTGCTAGTGAATAGTATATTACAAACTGATAAATCAAAATGTTTTAGATGCAAACGATCCATTAAAACTGAGGAGCATCATATATTTGATGGCAACCCTGGTAGAAAAAATAGTGAAAAGTATGGTTTAAAAGTTTATTTATGCTACGATTGCCATAATAGAGACTATAAACATAAATCAATTCATTTTGATGCTGACGAAATGTTAAAGTTGCAACAAATAGGCCAAAAAGCATTTATGGATCATTACAATAAGACAATTGATGATTTTAGAAAAATATTTGGTAAAAATTATTTATAGGAGTAGTTATGGAAAAATTAGATAAAGGACAAAGAGAGGAAAATTATAATCACTTTATTAAAGAGTGCATTAGAGATTTAAAAGCAACAGGGCATTGTTATGTGTACAATAAAGATCAAATTAATGAAATACTTAATAAATTAAATCAAGATATAATTATTGAGGATAACGAGTGTGGGTACACTTTAAAAATTAAAAAAGATAGGAGAGGTAAAAATGAGTTTTTGGAGCAAAAGAATAAAGAATAAAAAGGATCTTGCTGATGCATTAAATGTTGATGAAAGCAAAATTGATGCATTAGTAAACAATGAATTAGAGATAGGAGGAGAAACAATGAATAAAACATTGAAAGCAATTGAAGAAGAAAGAATAAATAAGGCAATAAGGGAAAGTGATATTTGGAGATGGATACAAGAAACTGATTTTAGACAAAAGAGATTAGAGTTTGGTTATAAAACAATTAAAGAGGTGGCAAGTATTATAGGAATAAGTGATAGTACTATTAGTCGTTTAGAAACAAATAAAAGTGTATATCCTAAATTAACACCATCATTAAAGAAAGTATATGAGTTTTATCAAAATGATTTTAATAAAAACACTACTAATATAACAGCAAAACAAAATATTGATAGAAGCAATAAAATAAATAGAGAAAATAAAGATGTATGGAAATGGTATAAGAATACTGACATCAAAGAACTAAGAAAGCAAAGTGGTTTTAAGACAGCATTTGATTTTGCTGGTAAAATAGATGTGTGTCCATCTTGTATAAGCGATTTAGAAAAAAAGAAAATGAAAAGAGTAAATAAAACAATGATGAAAGCATATAATTATTTTAATAATAATGAACTACCAATTGAAAAAGACACTGATGCAATTTATGAGTGGTATAAATCAATTGAAGATTTAAGAGATTATAGAAGAAAGTTTGGTTATTCATTAAATAAGTTTATGAGCGAGTTAAATTTGTCTTACGACCAAGCAAGAACATTTGAAAGACACGAGTATAAAAGTGCTACACCAGTTGTTGAAAAGATATATAATTTTTATCACGATGAAAGTAAGAGATTAGATGCAATTGAGTGGGAACCAACTGAAAACAATGTATTTATAGCGCATCAAGACAAGCAACTACCTGTTGAACCAGTTGTCGATGCACCTGAGGACACTAAAAATGATGAGATTGCCATATTAGAAGCAAGAATTAAGCAATTAGAATTAAAAAATGAACAATTAGAGAAACAACTAGCAAGATATGAAAAATTAATTGATAGATTATAAAAATTATTGATCAAAAATAAAAAAAGGTTTATAATTAAGTTATGAGTACGGACACCAAGAGAATATTTAAAGCAATATATAACTATTGTGTTCGTACTCTTAATGAATAGTTATGTGTTGCTTTAAGTGTTCTCTTTTTGTTTATATTGATGGAGGTATTATGAACGATGCAAGAAATTTTAAGGGGGTTTGGATACCAAAAGAGATATGGTTATGTAAAGATTTAACACCATTAGAAAAAATGTACCTAGTTGAAATAGATAGTTTAGATGATGAAATAAATGGTTGTTATGCTAGTAATAAACACTTTGAAGAAATGTTTGGACAAACAGGATCAAATATATCAAGAGTTATAGAAAATTTAAAAATGAAAGGTTGGGTAGATGTAGAGTATATCTATAATGGAAAAGAGATAGATAAAAGAGTTATAAGAATTAAAAGACCACCTTATCCTGAGAGGTATGCTAAAAATGAGTACACCTATACTAAAAATGATAATGGGGTATACTCAAAATTAGTAGGGGGGTATACTAAAAATGATAAAGATAGATATACATATATAGATAAACATATAGATAATAAAGAAAATAGTATTATAAATAATACTAAAAGAAATATATTTAAAAAACCAACTATTGAAGAAATAAAAGAGTATTGCAGTTCAAGAAATAATAATGTAGATGCTGAAATGTTTTATGATTTTTACGAAAGCAAAGGATGGATGATAGGTAAGAATAAAATGAAAGATTGGAAATCAGCGGTAAGAACTTGGGAAAGAAAGATAAACACTACAAGTAAGAAAACAAAAGGATGGGAGGATGATTATTGGAATGAATAAAAAGATCTTTAAACAATTGTGTATGAATTACAATAGAGATGCTGATAAAGATTTATACGAACTATGGGAATACAATTTAAGATGCTATGATGAAGGCGAGATACAAAAAGCAATCAACATCATAATTGCACAAGATAAGTTTTTTCCAACATTAAGTAGAGTTTTAGAGATAGTGAAAGATGTAATTAAAAAAGAAGATGTGTCTAAAAATGAAGATGCTATCATAGAGAAAGCAAAAAGATTAAATATAAAATTACAATGGTACAATGAAGATATATAGGAGTTGATAAACAATGACTTGTGAAACACTACAAGGCAAGTATGCTGAAAAGTTAGAAAAGGAGATAAAGAAAATGAACAAAGAAATTGAATTACTTTATAAAAAGTTAGATGCACAAGATAAGATAATTGATGAACAAGCATTAGAGATGGCACAACTAAAAGAAGATAAAAAGAAAGCAATAGAGTATATACAAAACCATCAATTAGTTTTTGAACTATCAAGTAAAAAACAAATATCATCTTGGTTTGATATGTTTTATAAAGAACTTTTAGAAATATTAGGAGATAATGATGCTAAAAATTAAAGATAATATACAATTAAAAGCATTAGAAAAATATGGTTTTACTACACCTTTAAATAATAGATTAAGACAATGCACATATTGGGAAAATGGAATAGTAAAGTTATGGGTAGATAAACATAGATATTTACATTACAATTGTATGAACATTAAAACAATAGACTTAATATATCAAATGCACAATATATTAGAATTGGTTGATGATAAAGAAGATTTAAGGAGATTATCAACACCAAAATTATTAGAAGAAAACAAGCAACTAAAAGAAGAATTAAAAAAAATAAAAGAGTTTATAGATAAGCATATTGCAATTGTCGAAGAAACAGGAACTAAATATTTAATAACAAGTGTTAAAGATGATAATGAATTGATTAATATAATAAATGAAATATTAGGAGATAAAGAAAATGAGTAAAGAGTTTAAGAGTTTTTATAAAAAAGTTGGTGGTAGTGAAGGATCAAAATGCTATTATCCAACAAGACTAGACACATACGGATGTGGATGCCAACACGATTGCAAGTATTGTTATGCAAAAAGTTTGCTTAATTTTAGGAATTTATGGAACCCACAAGATCCAAGTGTCGCTGATATTAAAAAGATAGAAAACAAGATCAAAAAAATACAACCAGGTTCAATCATAAGACTTGGGGGAATGACTGATTGTTTCCAACCATTAGAGTTAGAACATAGAATAACTTATGAAACAATTAAGTTATTGAACAAGTATAGAGTAGGATATTTAATTGTATCTAAAAGTCATTTAGTTGCAAATGACGAATATATAGCAATCTATGATAAAGATCTTGCACATTTTCAAATCACAACTACTTGCTTAGATGATGATTTATATAGACAATTAGATTATGAAAAAGCAAGCATTCCTAGTAAGAGAGTAGATGCAATTTTAAAATTACAAGATGCAGGTTTTGATGTAGCAATAAGATTAAGTCCACTAATTGATGAGTTTATAGATTTTGATAAGTTAAATAGTTTAGGCATCAATAAGGCAATAGTAGAGTTTTTAAGAGTAAATACTTGGATCAAAAGATGGTTTGATATAGATTACAGCAAGTTTACATTAAAAGAAGGTGGATACAATCATCTACCATTAGAATATAAAAAAGAGATACTTAACAAGATCAAAATACCTAATATAAGCGTATGTGAAGATTATACCGACCATTACTTGTATTGGAGAGATAATTACAACCCTAACAAAAATGATTGTTGCAATTTAAGAAAGAAAAACACAAATGAATGAAGAAATTATAAGAAGATTTGAAGAATGTATAAAAATATTAAATAAATTAGACTTTGACAAAGTTGCGTATTCAACTAGTAGTTTAAAAAATATAAAAGAAGAACTATTATATATTTTAATAATAGGAGTAATAGAAGGCGATAAAAATAATAAAATAGATAAATTAGAGCAAGAAAACAAACAACTAAAACAACAAAAGAAACAAGCAATAAACTTTATAAAAAACTATATGTATGAAAATTATTGTTATTGTGGAAGCGAAGATAAACTTTTAGAAATATTAGGAGATGGTAATAATGAATAAGGAATTATTAAATGTATTGATTAAAAGATTAGAAAAATCTATTGGTAATTATGATTATTATTCAAATGAAGGACAAATACTAGATAAAATAGAACAACTTTTAAATATTATAAAAGTAATGAATGGAGAAACACCATTTGAAGATTGGTATTTAGAAGATTTATTAGGAGATAAAGAAAATGAGTGAAGATACAATAAAAGTAAATATGAATGTTTATGATATACCAATAGTTGTAGAGCAATTAAAAAAATTAGGGCAAGAAAACAAACAACTAAAAGAAAGACTAAAAAATGAAGAAAAAGTAGCACAAGAATATTTAAAGTTAGAAGAAAAAATAGATAAAGCAATAGAAGAAATGAAAACTATAAAACAACATTATGAAGAATTAAGAAAAGCACCATTTGAAGATAGTGTATTTCAAAGTGATATGTTAAGGCAAAGTTTTATTTTATCTATTGAAAGTTATTTAGAGTTATTTTTAGAAATATTAGGAGGTTAAAATGAGTGAAGATAAAGTAACAATAGAAACCAAATATTATTATGATTTATTAAAAAAAGAAGATTTATTAACTGAATTAGAAGAATGGTTAAATACATATAAAAGTGTTGGTTATGAAGATATAGGAACATTTCAAGTGATTTTAGATAAAATACAAGAGTTAAAGGAGAAGTATAAATGAACATAGGTGATTATGTAAGAACTAAAGATGGAAATATAGCAAAATATATAAGATATGATGGTTTCTATAATTTTGATAATTATGTTTTAGATGAAACAAAAGGAATAAATAACGACTTATTAAATGAAATTGTAATCAAAAGTAGTCCTAATATTATTGATTTAATAGAAGAAGGTGATTATGTTAATGGGTATAAAGTATTGAATGTTCTTGATTTTAATGATAATTCCAAAATGTTAAGTTTAGAAAAGATTTATGATAATAAAATTACAAGTGAAGATATTAAATCAATACTAACAAAAGAGCAATTTGAAAGTATGGAATATAAGGTGGGAGATGAATAAATGAAAAGATTATATGAAATACCTGAACATAGTAAATTATACATAGAGGATAAAGTAATAATATTTGACCATTTAGATGGTTTTTATAGTTATTGTTGGTTAGAAGAAGATAAAAGTAAAATAGTGCATATAAAAGCAACTACTTTATTTGAAGAATATAAAGATGGTTATAGATATGTAGGAGATGAATAAATGAAATGGTTTTTAATATTTATACTAGCATTAGTGATTATATTTACTTATTGTTGTTTTAAGATAAATGATGATGATTAAAGTTGAAGATAATTTAAAAATATGATATACTAAATGTGCCGATGAGGTAATAATAGCAACTACAATCATCCTTTATGAAAATATGGTTCATTATATTCGTTTAATAGTATTTTTATTCATATAACCCCCGTAGTTGCTAAACTTGGTAGATAAGTTGCATCACCTTAATTGGTGGTGTTGAGTAGATATAAAATCTATAATAAGATTGCACAAAGCAGGTGGAGTTAGAGAGATGTAAGACCACCATTGTTCTCTATTTATATCTATTCAATACTACTCATTAAGAGTAGTTGTTTTATCAAAGGGAATTATCGCACCACTTAATTAGTGGTGTTAAGGATACTAAAAAAATAATTGAAGAAAGATAAAAAATAGGCATAAACATCCTTTCTTATTCAAACACCTAGTATCCTTAATACTACCAATTAGGTAGTAGAAAGACTACATTTAAGTCTTTATTCAATTTTTTTCTTAGATCCAGGAACTCCTATCGTTTAAAATTCATTTCTTCCTGGATCATTTTTATTGATTTATTATTAGGGTATGGTATAATTATATTAGGTGATAGTATATGAATATTCTATCTTTACAAATTGCCCCCTATCCAAGACACAATGTTTTTTGTGTCTTTTTATTTTGAAAGGAGAATAAGAAGATGCTAAACGATATCAAGAAGAAATTAAAATTTGAAACATTTACTGAATTTTGTAGTAGATGTGATGAGATACTTAAAAGTTTTCAACTAGCAATGATGTACCCTACTTTTTCAATGAATGAGTACAAAAATTACATTTATTATGAACACAAGTTTAGTAAGAACAGCGAAAGAGATTTACTAGCAAAAGATAAAATATTTGAATACCTAATGAGTTATAAATATGAATATGTTGCTAAGAACGATTTATATAGCGTTTTAGGGTTTTTAAAGAAAGGACAATAAAAATGTATTACTACGAGATAAAAACTAAATATAACACACTTAAATTATGTGTAGAAGATCCACAAGATCCACAATTATTAGAAATATTAGAGCAACCCTACATTTTAGATATAAAAATAAAAACCATTGAAGATTTAGAAAGAGAACGAGATGAAGCATTATGGCATTTAGTAGGAACAGCATATTATACTCAGGTAGCAAAAGAAAAGAATGAACTGATAAGAAAGTTAAAAAAGTAGCGTATTTGTTAAATATTAAAAAATGTAGTATTATGTTTATGAGGTATTTATGAAATATCACAATAAAAAAATGATAATTGATGGCAATAAGTTTGACAGCATCAAAGAAGCAAAAAGATACCAAGAGTTAAAGATACTAGAAAAAGCAAAAGAGATAACTGAATTAAGATTACAAGTAAAGTTTGAACTACAACCTAGTTTTAAAAAGAATAACAAGACAATAAGAAAGATAGAATATATTGCTGACTTTACTTATTATGATAATAAATCACAACAATACATAGTAGAAGATACAAAAGGATATAGAACTGATGTATACAAGTTAAAAAAGAAACTATTTGAGTATAAGTATCCACATCTTACTATTAAAGAGTTATAAAGAAGCGAGGTGATGCAATTGGCAAAAAGATTAACGGATGCTGACAAACAAAAGATAATTGCTGATTACATCAACAATCAAAATGCAAGAGAAACAGCAAGAATGAATGGTGTTAGCAATTATGCGGTTCATAAGATCATAGATGATAACGAGGACATCAAACAAAAAATAACAGCAAAAAGAGAAGAAACTACAACTAATATGTTAGAGTATTTTGCATCACAACAAACAATGAAAGGTAGAATATTAAATAAACTACTAAAAGCAATAGAAGAAAAAAGCGATGATACTGATGCAAACACATTGAAAGAACTAGCGACAGCATACGGAATAATAATGGATAAAGAATTAAAGATATTAGAGATGCAACGAGGTAATGGTAGTCGTGAAGATCTAATGAAGGTAGAAGAACTACTACAAAAGATAACTGATGAGGCGTATAAATGATACTAAGCGAGAAACAAAAAGAGTTTATAAGAAACGCCAATCATAGGTTTAATATCAAAGTAGGCGCAAGAAGATGCGGGAAAACATACTTAGACAATCTTTATGTAATACCTAAAAGGATCTTAGAGAGAAAAGGTAAAGATGGCCTTTATTGTATATTTGGCGTTAGTAAAGGAACTATTGAAAGAAATGTACTACAACCGCTTAGACAAATCTATGGTAATAACTTAGTAGGTTCTATCAATAGTGGAAACATTGCCAAGATATTTGGTGAAGAGGTTTATTGCTTAGGATGCGAAAAGGTAAACCAAGTTAGTAAGATACAAGGAACTAGCATTAAATATGCTTATGGTGATGAGATTGCTAAATGGAACCAAGAGGTATTTGTAATGATACAAGCATCATTAGATAAACCTTATTCAGTATTTGATGGTGCATTAAACCCTGAAAATCAAAATCATTGGTTAAAGAAAGATTTTCTTGACCAAGTAGAAGAAAAAGATTTAGATGTTTATGTACAGCACTACACAATATTTGATAACCCATTTCTACCAAAAGAGTTTGTAGATAACTTATGTAAAGAATATGCAGGGACAATTTACTATGATAGATTGATCTTAGGGCAATGGAAAAATGCTGAGGGGATCATATATAGACAATTTTGTGATAACCCTAGTTTATATATAAAAGATGATGCAGTTGATGAGTATGGAAACAAGATCAATTTTATGATTATATCAATAGGAATAGACTATGGAGCAACCGAAGGTGAAACTGAATTTAAAGCAACAGGAATAACACCATATTTCAAGCAAGTATGGACTATTGATGAAGAAAAACTAACAGGTTTACATAGTCCTGAGGAAATGTACCAAAAGTTTGAAGAATTCTATAAAAGAGTATTAAATGATTATGGCAAAATAACACATTGTTATGCTGACTATGGAGCATTAGGCCAAGTCATTACATTTGGACTTAATAAATATTTGCAACAGCATAAAATACCTTTACAAGTGCAAGATTGCATCAAAGGTAGAATAGTTGATAGAATTGAACTTGATTGCCATTTATTTGGCCAAGTAAGAAGATTTATTTTAAAGAAATGCAAGTATTTAATAGAAGCATATAGTCAAGCATTATGGGATGAGAAACACGAAGATGAAAGATTGGATGATGGAACGACACCAGTTGATGATCTTGATGCAAGCGAGTATTCAATGTTTCCATTCTATGATAAACTAATGATGAATATACAAGGAGGTTGATATGAACGAAGGCAAGTGGATAACATTAAGAGATGGTAGACATATACTACTAAAACCAAAAGAGTTTAAAATGAATGATACCAACTTTTATATGAATAACAAGATAAGAGGCAAAAAACAAACTGGTGAAGAAACACAAGATCAAATTAAGAGAGATATAATTGATATAGTAAACAATGGCCAAGTATTTGAATTTAGTGCAGGACCACAAATGACATTATGCAGTAGATATGAAAAAGGTGGTTATACTTGGAACAATTCAAGTCAAGACGAACCAATGTGGAGATTTGAAGAGGCAATAGTGCCACATTTACAAGAACAATTTGTTGTTGTAGATAATGGTTCAACTAAAAACCCTAGGAGTTCAAGATTTAAAAAATATGGATATGAGGTAGTTGGAGAAATAAAAAGAACTGACAAAAGCACAAGCGAAGGCATTTTTACTGATAAAGAGTGGGACATTGAAAGTGCTGATAAATGGATACTAATGAGAAAGAAAGGAGCAAGTAAATGAAACTAGATGACTTTTTAACAAAAACTTATGGATATAACCCTGATATAAAAGACGCTATTAAAAGTTATGTAGAGCAATGGAAATCGTGGTATAAAGGAAATGTTAAATCATTTCATAATTATTATATCTATAATGGCAAGACTAAAAATAAACAAACAAGATACACAATGAATATGGCCAAAGAGATCAGCGAAGATTGGAGCGATATATTGTGGAGTGAAAAATGTGAGATTTCATTCAAGAATGAGAAATCACAAAAGCAGTTTGATGAATTAACTGATGATTTAGATTTATATGCAGTTATCAATCAAGCACTAGAAAAAAGTGGTGCATTAGGAACTGAGGGCGCAGTTGTAAGTGTATATGATTTAATTGAAGATGAAGACACTATGCAATTAGATGTAAGCGATGCAAAAACAAGAGTTGACTTAGTTGATTTTGATAATATCTACCCATTAAGTTGGGACAATAAAGGAATATATGATTGCGCATTTGGTAGTGTAATGTATAAAAATGGTAAAAAGTATGTAATATTAAGCGTACATAAGCGTGATGATAATGGAAAATATAAGATCATCAATCACTTATTTCAAGAAACAAATGGAAATTTAACTGAAATAACTGAGGAGCAAGATGTTAAAAAAGAATTTGATACAAAAAGTGATGTTAAGTGGTTTAGTATATTTGAACCATTATTAACTAATAACTTGTTTGAAAACAACCCATTTGGTATATCACATTATGCAAACGCAATAGATAACTTGAAAGCAGTTGATATGGCATTTGATGCATTAAAGAATGAGGTAAAAGATGGTAGAAGAAGAACATTTGTAAGTGCTGAAATGTTAAATTATGATGATGGTACACAAAGACTTACATTTGATCCTGAGGACATTACTATATATCAATTGCCAAAAGGTGCTACAAAAGATGATATGATCCAAAACGACAGCACTGATTTTAGAACAGGACAATTGATAGAAACATTGAATACAGCATTAAATATCTTAGGTAGTAAAGTAGGTTTTGGAGAGAACCATTATCATTTTGACGGAAGCAATTTAAGCACAGCAACAGCAGTTGTAAGTAGCAATAGTAAATTATTTAGAAGAAAGAAAAAACTAGAAATAGGTTATGAAAGTGCTATCTATGATTTAGTACAAGCGATATGTTATGCATCAAGTAAATTTGGTAAATATAATATAGATGCAAACGATATAGTAGTACAATTTGATGACAGCATTGTAGAAGATAAAGAGGCCGAGAGCAATAGAGCATTAAGAGAATTAGGCGCAGGTGTTATTAGCAAGGCCGAATATAGAGAAAAGATATTTGGTGAAACAAAAGAGATTGCTGAGAAAGAGATCAAAGCAATAGAAGAAGCAAACCCTGATGTTGAAGAATTATTAGGAACAAAAGGTTCAGTTCAAGATGATGAAGAAGAAGAACCTAAAAAAGAAAAGAAAGATGAAGATAAAAAAGAAAAGGAGGAAAAATAATGATTTCAGTAAACCAAACAAAGAAAATAAGAGAGGATGGAGAAGATAAATACTCTTTAATGGAAATAGCAGGTTTATCAAGTGATGAAAAACCTACTGATGAAATAAACAATACTAAAATAGATAATGGATCTATCTTTATTGAAATGGACACAGGTAAAATCTATATGTTTGATTTAGAAAATACTACTTGGGAGGAGTTTTAATATGGATATAGTAAGTTATGCATTAGGAAAAAAAGCAGGTGGTGGCGGTGGTGGGCCACAATATGTAGATTTATCATATATTGAAAGTACAGGAACACAACATATTGACACAGGGATAACACCTGATGAAACCACAAAAATTGAGGTACAATTTCAAGAAACAACAAAATATGGTAGTTGGCCAAAAGTATTTGGTAGTGAAATAGGCCACGATAATATGTCTTTTAAAATGGACCTAAGAAATTCAATATATTATGACTACATAGATACTGAATATAGTTTTTCTAATGGTGAGGTTTCACCATTTGATGTTCCACATTTGACATCATTAGAAAGAGGACTTATAAAATATGATAATAAAACAAAAACTTTTAGTGAAGCAAGACAATGGTCTAATGATTATAATATATATTTGTTTGCTTGCAATAGAAGCGGAAGCGCAATTGAAAATGGTGCTTTAAAAATGTTTTATTGTAAAATATGGAAAAATGGAGAATTAGTAAGAGATTATATACCTAAATACTCAGTAGATGATAGAGAAAATGGTTTATTTGATAGAGTTTCACAAACATTTTTTAAAAGTGCAGGTTCAGGTAAGTTTTAGAAAGTAGGTGAAATAACCTATGTTAAGCGATGAAGCAATAGATAAAGTAATAGAAAGACTTGTGAATAGAATAGAGCAAGGGAATGATTACATATTAGGCAAGATCGGTAGCAAAATAGATGAGATTGGGACTTTACAACCAACTCAGGCAATTCAATTACAGCAAATGCTAAAATATGGAGGAGATTATAACAAGATCGTTAAAAAACTTGCTGAGATCACTAAGTTAAATAAAAGAGACATTGAAAAAATATTTAAAGAGGTTGCTAAAAGTAATCATCAATTTGCTAAAAAGTTTTATGATTATAGAAATGTAAAATATATTCCTTATGATGATAATGCGCCTTTAAAAAAGCAAGTAGATGCACTTGCTAAGATCACTAATGATAAATACACCGAGATTGCTAGAAGCAAAGCACTCGGTTTTAGCGTTAGAAATAAAAAAGGTAAAGTTATATTTAAAGGCCTAAAAGAGATATATGATGAAGCAATAGATACAGCAGTTATGAGTATTGCACAAGGCAAAAGCACTTTTAATCAAGAAATATATAAGTTTCTTAAAAGCATTGGCGAGAGTGGTGTAAAAACACTTGATTATAATGGAAGAACAATGAGACTTGATAGCGCAATGAGAATGCATTTAAGTGATGCGATAATGCAATTAAATGATGAGCAAGTAATTGCTGAGGCACAAGATTATGATGCCGATGGTGTAGAGATCAGCGTACACGCATTTCCAGCAGTTGACCACGAACTAGCACAAGGGCGCCAATTTAGCAATGATGAGTTTGAAAAGTTGCAAGAAGATGGAATTGCTACAACTTATGATGGTATTGAGGTTGATATGCATATTCCACTAAAAAGTGGTGAAGGTCCTGAATATTTTAGACAAATAAGACAATATAATTGTAAGCACCACGCAAGGCCTATTGTTTTAGGCGTAAGTTCACCAGTATATAGTAAAAAAGAGTTGCAAGATATAATTGATAGAAACCATAAAGGGTTTAAGTTTGAAGGCAAACATTATACTATGTATGAAGGCAAACAACTCCAAAGAAGAATAGAGACAGCAGTAAGAAAAAATAAAGATTTACAAATATTGGGTAGAACTAGTGGCAATGAAAAACTTGCAACTGAAAGTCAAATTAAAATAAATCAATTAACAAAAAAATATAAAGACTTATGTAAAACAAGCGGTTTACATTCTTATACTGATAGAATGCGTGTAAGCGATTATAAACCAATTAAAGTGGTTGAATAACTCACATTTGACTATAAAATGAATACATCTTATAATCAAGTTGTAAGAGTGTGTAAAGGGGAAAGTAATGACACAAGAAATAATAATGAAAATTATAAACTACTTAGTGCCACTAATTATGGGATATTTAATTAGTGTAGTGAATAGTTATAGAAAAAAGAACAAGGCAACAAATAGAGCATTGAAGATAATGCTACAAAATAATCTAACTAATACATATTTTGTTTATAGCACAAAAGAGCAAATACCTGATTATGTATACAGGAATTGGATCAATATGTTAGATGAATACGAGGCATTAGAAGGTGATGACTATATTCACACTCTTGCTGAGAAGATGAAATCTTGGAAGATAGTAAGAACTGATATATTGAATAACTAATGATTTTATGGTATAATCTACTCACAAAGGAGGGGATGAAATGGATAGTTTAGCGGGCGAGATACTACAAGATTATAAAAGAACTAATAAAAGACAATTTATAATCATAATAGTTATACTTGTTATGTGGTTTATCACTATTGGATATTTAGTTTACTTATTAAATGATGTGGGGACTTATGAAGACACAATTGAGATAGAAAATGTATCACAAATTGATAACTCACACATTAAGATAGGTGATGACACTTGGGAAAAGTTAGAGTAAAACGCAAAGGCAGTTATAGAAAATCTAAAACAACTAAAAGTGGCAATCGTAGAAGATGCAAAAGTTGTGGTAGATATTTATAATGAAATTCTTTGAATTCACCAAAAGTGATTATGACTATTTTGTAAAAGAAGGTATGTTAGAAACACCATATAAAGAACTATTAGAATATAAGATCAAAGGTTATTCAATTATAAAGATTGCTGATTTATTACACACAAGCACGGCAAATGTAAGTGTGTTAGTTAGGAATTTAAAGAAAAAAATTAAAAAAATGTTATAAAAATATTAGAAGAACTTAATAATTTAGGTTCTTTTTTTATTGCTAAAATGGAGATGTAAAAGCAAGTAAATATCCTTAAAATCGGTGCTGAAAGTCTTTTACAGGAAAGGAGTGGAATATATGAAACTTGAACTAAGTGAATGTATATTACTACTCCTTTTATTTTAGGAGGATATTATGTATGGACTATATAACCCACAAGCAAGTTTAGATAGGATAAACAATCAAATTGCTGAACTAGAAAAGATGAGAACACAAATACAACAACCTATACAACCACCTACTAGTTTGACACAAAACTTTCAACTGGCGCCAACTAATAGAGATGCAATCAGGTACGCATCATCTATGGATGAGGTGCAAAAAGATATTGTTATGGGGGATACTCCATATTTTGCAAAAGATATGAGCGTTGTATGGATCAAAAATACAAAAGGAGAGGTCAAAACTTATGAACTTAATGAAATTATACCTAAGGATGAAAAAGACCTTAAAATCGAGTATTTAGAGGCGCAAATTAAAGAATTAAAGGAGGAAATAAAAAATGAACCCGCTACAACTATTATTGAACCGACTACAAACACAAATAAAGATGAAGAACCCACAGGTTTATCAAAAATTTCAAAGTTTAGTAAAAAACACGAATGATCCCCAGGGTTTTCTAAAAGAATTGACTAATAACTATACACCATCGCAAAAAGATGAGTTTGTCAAGTTTGCGAGCAGTTATGGAGTAAGTCAAGAACAACTTAATAAATTTGGTATCAAGTAATTGATATAAATATGTAGAAAGGAGAGAAAGAATATGAACGGAAATCAAGGCATTGTTCCAACAATAGACCTAGCAACTAATAATCAATATCCATATCCAATGTATGGCAATGGTGGTTTTGGTAATGGTTTCTTTGGTGGGGATGGAATATGGGCAATCGTTTTATTGGCACTTTTATTCAACGGAAACAATGGATGGTTTGGTGGCAATAATTGGGGTGGCAATAATCTTGCAACTACTGATTTTGTATCAAGTGAGTTCACACAAAGAGATATATCACAACTAGCAACTCAATTATGTAATTGTTGCAGTAATATCAATAGCAATTTATCAAGTGGTTTTGCTGATTTAAACACTAACTTATGTAATGTTAGAAGCGACATCTTAACTGGTAATATGGGACTACAAAATGCTATTCAAGATAGCAAGTATGCGACAGCATTAGGTATATCTAACACTCAAAGAGATATTTTAATGCAAACTACACAACTTGAAAATCAATTAGGTATGACTAGTTTACAAGGTTTAGCAAGATTAGATAGTTGTTGTTGTGATATTAAGTCCGCTATTAAAGAAGATGGTGAAAAGACAAGAGCATTGATTACGGAGAACACAATTCAGTCATTAAGAGATGCTTTAAATCAAGCAAGAGATGTTATCAGTGATAGAGAGCAAACTGATACTTTATTATCAAAATTACAACCAACACCTACGCCATCATATCTTGTAAGTTCCCCATATCAATCATTACTAAACCCTACATTAAGTAATGGATGTGGATGCGGATGCGGATATGGAAATTACTATGGAACAAATATTATTTAGCATAGAGTAGATAACTACAAACTTTTAAAGAACTTGCTAATTAGAGAATAGACAGGTTCTATTCTCTTTTATTATAGAAAGGAGAGATAAAATGATACAAGCAGTTCAAGTCGCACCTGAAATTTTAACAAGCAATACTGACAACATAAATTTTGATGTAGTAGATCTAAGGAGTAGAACAGCAAATTGTTGCGGTTGGTTGCAATATGTACCAGGTGGTAGCGATTTTACAATTATAGGAGGGGGAACTTTTAAGATTTCATTCAATGCCAATATTACTAGCGAAGCGGTTGGTCAAGTGGCACTAGCATTAAAAACAAGTCTTGGTAGTGATTTAGAAGGAACTGAGGTAAATGCTGATATAGCAACAGCAGGAGTTTATACAAATGTTTCATTTACTAAGATATTAAGAGTTTGCCCAAGAGTGAATACTACAATTGCAGTTGGTTCAATACCAGCAATAGGTGGAATAACACCAGCAGTTGAAACTGAGATACCAACAATTAAAGATGCAAACCTTATCATTGAAAAGATAGCATAATGAAGGTAGACAACCTAGCGTTAGTTTTACAAGCATTAAGTTTAGAGATACTTTTTAGAGATTTTAATAATACTGATTTGATGCAAGAATTACAGCATCAAGATAAAGAGTATTTTGAAAAGATATTAAGCAATCAAGAAGAAATATTAAACCTTTTAAGAAAGGAGGCAAACAATGGAGGAGAAATTACAAGAAACCACAAAAAAGTCAATTGAGAAAATATTAAATGAGGGACTTAATACAAATAACATAGAACATTTATATAAACTAATTGACATATATAAAGATGCGAAGGAGGTAGAAAGTATGAATTATGGTAATTATAGTGGTAGAGGCCCAGGATATGATGCTTATGGTAATTATAATGAATATGGAAGAGGAAATTATGGCCGTAGAGGATATGATATGAGATATAGAGGCGAAGAAGAACTTGATAGAATGCACGGAGAATATGGAAGATATATGGAAAGTCGCAATAGATACGGAGCAGGAGAAGAAACTGATAAATCATTTCATTATATGGTAAAAGCATTAGAAGATTTTATAATGGTATTAAAAGAAGAAGCGGATAGTCCACAACAAAAACAACAATTGATGCAATCACTACAAAATTCAATGAGATAATGTACGAGTTTTATAATGAGAACCCACTTGGTGCATTTGAAGAGGACTGCACTATACGAGCATTAAGTTGCGCCACTCACAAAAATTGGGATGCAGTATATGATGAGATGAGTGATTTGGCACAATATAATGGAACTATGATGGATGATAGAGAGTTCATTAGGTGGTATTTAGACACACATTTTAAACGAATTAGCGATCCACCTTATAAAGTGTACCAAGTTGCTGAAACTTTTAAAAATAACATAGTTTTATGCACTATGAGAGGACATATATGTTGCATCAAGTATGGGGTAATCTATGATACATTCAACCCTAGTGATAGAATTGTTGAAGATGTTTGGGTAGTAGAGTAGTGTGATTTTACATACTACTCTTTTTTTGCTATAATTTGACTAGGTGATACTGATGCAAATTGCAATAGATAAAAATTCTATTAGTGCATATAAAAAAGATAGTAATAAATATATCTATCTATTTGATGATGAAGCATTAGATGATTTGTTAAAGTTAGATTTGCATTGTATTTACTATAAAAGATGCGATTATGTAGATATTAACTTAACTGATTATGATGTAGAGTGCTTGAAAAAAGCAAAAATAACTGATGAAAATTATGACAAAATAGAAAAAAAAGATTATAAGTTTGCTATTATAGTCCCTAATTGCAATAACGATAGAGGGTTATATAATGGTAAGTCTTTTTTACGCAATTGTATTGAAAGCATATTAAATCAAACATATAAAGACTTTGATTTGGTTATTGTGGACGATTGTAGTAATGACACATCTATTGACACAATAAAGTCTTATAATGATCCAAGATTACATCTTATTCAAAATAAAAGGAAAAGATACAATGGAGGCAGTAGAAATGTTGGAATTGATTATGCCTTAGATAATTTAGATTTTGATTATTTTTGCTTTTTGGATAGCGACGATTGGTGGAAACATAATCGTGTGCTAGAAAAAATAAACAATAGATTATATAACCACGAGTTAGCACTTATTGGTATGGAACTGATTGATAAAAATGGCGTGTTTATGACAAAATATCATCAATATAATGACTATAAAGATTTCTTTTTAAGTGATAACAAAGTTTGGTGCACAGCGTGGTCAAGAATAATAAGAAAAGATAAGATTGTTTATTTTTGTGAAGATACATTGATGGAGGATCGAGTTTGGAGTTATAGACAGGCCGACAATGTTGATTTAGATAAAGTGCTGAATATAAAAGAAGCATTATATGTATGGAATAGAACAAACACAACAAATAGCGTTTCAATAGTGCGTAATTATTATTGGGATGCAAGTGCGTGGTGCCATATAGGGCATCAATTGCAGTTGTTAGGCCAATTAAAGCATAAAGAAATGATACCTATATTGGAAAAAAGGATCAAAGAGTGTATAAATAAAGTAAATCACGGAACTTATCAACAATATTAAAGGAGGTAAATTATGATAAAGTGTGAGGTTATTAAGCAATTTAATTTTGCTAGATTTGATGAGTTAAAAAACATCAAGAGAAAAAGTGTTGACATCAAGGGTAAACTACTTGTTGGAGATGAATTTGAATGTACGAAAGAGATCGCTGAGTATTTAGCAGGTAAAAACCCTCTAAATGAAATAGTAGTAAAAGTAATTGAGGTTGAACCAGTTGAAGAACCAAAAGTTGTTATTGATGAAAATGTAGTAAAAGAAATTGTTATTGAACCTAAAAAATCAAAGAAAAAGAAGAAATAATTATTGACAAATTAAAGAAATTATGGGATAATTAAAAAAGAAAGAGGAGGAAATGAAAAATGGCAAATAAATATGATGATGCTGATGGCGTATGGAGAACCATTGGTGGTCGTAGAGTTTTTATAAGAAATGGCCAATCACTTAGTGAAGCAATGATCGAAAGTGGTAAGTTTAAAAATCTTAGAAGCGACTACAAAAAAGCAAAAGAAGAAGAAGACAAATCTAAAAATATAACAGCAAGTGAGATTGATGAACTTAAAGAATATGCAAAAAAATTAGACATTGATAAGTTAGACAAAAAAGCAATGGAATTATATGAAAAAGATGATGAAAAAGGTTTTGAAAAGTTCAGTGATGATGAACTTAAAGAACTAGCAAAATTGTGTCAAATAACTGAGGATAACCCAGGTGGTAGAGCATACGATGATGAGGTATTCGAAGAAATGGATAATCGTGGGTTAAGTTTAAACGAAGCAAAAGGCGACGAGGTAAAACTACCAAGCGGTGAGATCGTTAAAAATGGTGATAGCATCAATTATGAAGGGAAAAATGAACCTAAACTTTATGAAGGCGTAGAGGTTAAAGATGGAAAAGTTTATTATGGTGGATATGAAATTGACCAAGATAGAATAATTGGTGTAGATAAAGAGGCAACTGAACAATACAAGGAATATAAAGATAGATTAAATAATTCGTTAGGCAAAAAAACTAATATCAAAAGTGGAAACCCATTAGAAAGTATGGCAAATGAGAGAGTTAAAGAAAAGCAAGATCTCCTAGAAACACAAAAGATGTTTTTAGAAAATATGAAAAAAAATAATATGGATAAACTACCTGATGGCACTACACAAGAAGATTTAGAATTTCAAATATGGGACAACCAAAATTATATAGATAGAGCAACTGATAATTACGAAAATTTAAAAAAGAACACAATGAGTGATGCCGAAAGAGAAAAGTATATGAAGGACAATGGCCTTACAATGTTTACATCTAGGGATGAGTTTAATTATTTAAAAAATAAACAACAAGATGCAAATTCTAATTGGAGAGATGAAATTGCTAAAAATAATGAGCAATTAGAAAAAGATTTAGAAGAATACAAAAACACTCACGATATGGCAAGAGAAAGTGAAGGATATTACGAGTTATTTAGAGAAAACGAAAGAAAAAATGCTAAAATCAAACAAGAAGCACCTGATGAAAAATATGAGTTTGTTGAAGCATACGCTGGTTATAGAGATAAAAGAGATAAACTAGAAGGTATTGAAAGAGATGCTAATGGCAATGTTGATTGGGATAAAGCAAAAGATGCAACTTGGACAGGAAAAGAATACACAAACGATGAGTTCTTAGAAAACCTTGAAGACGAAAATTGGCATACTGAAAGAAAAATGCTATTGGATGCAGGACTTACTAACAAGCAAATGGAGTTTGTTAAAAATAATACTGAGTTCCATAATGGTAGTCCAAGTTTAGATAGAGAGATAACTGAGGAACTTATAAAAGGTGCAAAAGGTGAAAAATATAGAACACCAAAAGAAATATTAGAAACTAGAAAAACAAACGAAATTAGTAAATTACAAAAAGATCTTGATAACGCATCAAAGAATGGTACTAGTGGAACAACTAGCAATTATTCAACTATGAAAGAAAGATATAAGAATTTAACAGGTAAAGATTATGACGATAGCAATGTTAAAATACCTTATGATCCTAAAAAGACATATACATATTCAAATGGAGTAAAAATTGATCAAAAATTGATGCAAGAAAGATACTCAGGCAAAACACCTGAACAAGTAAAAAGAGATATTGAGCATAACAAAGACTTTTTAATGAACTATAACCCACAAGATAGAGAATTACACAATGCTGAAATCAAAGAAATGGAAAAATACTACAATAGTATGGAAAAATATAATAGTAGAATTAGCGACGATTTTACTACAAGCGATTGGAAAGAAGGATATGGCCAAGGCGCTTGGAAGGGTTCAAAATCAAATAGTGGACTTTATGGTAAAGACAAGATTAAAGCAATCGATGATGAGATAAAGAAAGCATACCCTGAAATCAAAACAAGTAGAAAAACAGGTCGTGGCGGATATACTGACCATTTCTCATACAATGTTATGGAAAGCGATAAACCACTAATTAGAAGCATTGACGATTTTAGCGATAGCGAAATAAATAGATTATACAATAGCGGATATAATCAAAACTATTACAAAACAAAAGAAGACTTTAAAGAAAATCTTAGAAAAGAATTAGAAAAAGGATATATGGATGTAAACCAATACAATATTGACGACGATTATAGATTAACTCCTTATGGTAAACAAGTAATGAAAGATATTGTTAAAGTTAGCGATGCATATAATTATGACGAAAGCGACGGGCAAACTGATTATTTCCACACAGGACATTATTTCAATTTAGGTATTGGCAAATACGACAAACCATATACAATAAGGGCAACAAAAGCAACAAATGCTAAAATGAACGATCTTATAAGAGGCAAAAAGAAGAAGAACTAGCAATAGTTCTTTTTTTGTTGCGTTTGACATTATTTTATAAAAAAATTATAATTTAATTAGAGTTCAAAAAGAACTAATATCAATTCACCCGTGGACGAGACCACGAAAAAAAGCGAAGGAGGAGATATAATAATGCGTGAGTTTTTAAAAGGTTTAGAGTTGGACAAGGAAACTATTGATACAATAATGGCGGAACACGGAAAACTTATTACTGAGGCAAAGGAGCAAATATTGGAACTTAAAACACAGGTAAATGGTTTCGAAACCGAAAAGCAAAAGTACGAGAGCAAGATCCAAGACTATGAAGCGAAGATGCAAGAAAGTAAACAATCTTTAAAAAATTACGAAAATATGGCAAGCGAGAATAAACAACTTAGATCACAAATGCAATTAAATGATAGCAATGTGAAAAAGGAGTTTAGTAAGTTTGTAGCAAATGAGGTATTATCACAAGTAAATGATGATAACGATTTTGCAAGTGTACTTGAACATTACAAGCAAGAAAACCCACAATATTTTGGGGATCCTATTGTAAAGAAAGTACAAAGTTCACCTACTTTAACAGGTGGAGATACAGCGCCACAAACAACAAACGACATTATGAACGATTTGTTAAGAAGCGCCACACAAGAAAATAATTAAGAAAGAAGGAGAAAATTTAAAAAATGACAGCAATTTCAAGAAACGATGTTGATGCACTAGTTGAAACACAAGTTGCTAACGAGATATTTGAAGGTACTATTAGAAAGTCAAAAGCATTATCAATGTTCAAAAGACTACCTAATATGACTAGTGATAAAACAAAATTAAGAATATTAGATAGTCTACCAGTTGCTTATTTTGTAGATGAAACAAGCAATAATGGTAGAAAAAATCTATCAAAACTAGCGTGGGATAAGAAATTTATTAACGCCGCTGAATTAGCAGTAATCATCCCAATTAAAGAAAATGTATTAAATGATGCTTCAATTGATATTTGGAGCGAGGTAAGACCAAGAGTAGAGGAAGCATTTGCTAAGAAAATTGACAATGCAGTATTCTTCGGTGTAGATAAACCAACTGATTGGAGAAAAGGTTTAGTACCAAGTATTATAGATGCTGGTGCTGAGGTAGATGAAACAGCAAATGGTTTATATAGCGATATTAACGATGCTATGACTAAGGTTGAAGAAAGCGGATACGAGGTAAATGGTATTTTAGGCGGAGTTGGTCTAAAAGGTAAATTTAGAATGATGTTAGATACAACAGGTCAACCTTTAAATACTACTGAAATAGGTTCTATTAAGAGAGAATTTATGGATAATGGTGTATGGAATAAGAACCAATCTACATTAGTAGTTGGAGATTTCACACAAGCAGTATATGCTATTAGACAAGATGTATCTTATAAAGTATTAACTGAGGCAGTTATCCAAGATCCTAGCGATGGTTCAATTCTTTACAACTTAGCACAAGATGATATGGTTGCATTAAGAGTTGTTATGAGATTAGGATGGGAAATTCCTAACCCAGTAAATGCTGAAAATGAAACTGAAACAAGATTTCCATTTGCAAGCATTAAACCTGAGGGTAGCGTAAGTTTATAGTATAAAGGAGGCGTTTTATGACATTTGAAAATCAATACTTGACTTATGATGAATATACAAGTTTAGGTGGAGAACAAATAGGTGAAACGCCTTTTAACTTATTAGAATATGAAGCAAGAAAACAAATTGATCTAAGAACACAAAATAGATTAAAAGATCTTGACACTATACCTGATGAGGTAAAAATGTGTATGTTTAATTTAATAAATAAGATAGATAGTTATAACACAACAATACAAGATGCTGGAAATGTTGCAAATGAGCAAATAGATGGTTATTCAATAGGATATATTACATCAACACAAATTAGAGATATAATCGCATCTAAAAATGTAGAGATACAAGATTTAATAATAACTGATCTATACGGAGTAATTGTAAATAATGAGCATCTTATATATGCAGGTGTTAAATGATAACTAATTCAAGTTTAACAATCTATCATCAAAGTGGTTTAGATTTAACTACACATTTTGAAAAATGGACAAGATATAATTATGATAAAGTATGGTTTTTTGGAGGCAAGGGTGCAGGTATCAATAAAGGTTATGACAATGCTAATGATGTACAAATTAGGATACCTTACGATAAAAATAGTGGTCTAAACATAAATAATTTTGCGATTGGCGACATTATTGTACAAGGAACCCTTGACCTTGACATAAACACACAACAAGATTTATCAAGTTATATGGTCTATAATATAACAAGCATAAATGATAATAATTTTGGAATAAATCAACATATACACTTAGGTGGCAAGTAATGGCAAAAATAGTCAAAATTGAAATGAAACCTAAAAAAAGCATTCTTAAAAGACTAAACCTTGAACAACGAGGCAAGTTAGAAAAGTTTTTTAGAGATAAAGTTGCTGAGGAAAGCGATCCTTATACACCAAAAGTTAGTGGTCAATTATCATCTTATACAACTCACGAAAATGAAATATGGTACGACACACCTTATGCGGAGTATCAATATAATGGAGTGCGTGAAGATGGTACACATAAAATAAATGAAGATAATAGAAATCGTGATGAACACCCTGATGCTACATCAAAGTGGGCCGAAAAAATGTGGAAACATAAAAAACGCAAGATTGCAAAGGATGTTAAGAAAGAGATGGAAAGGTTGGCGAAAGAATGAATGTTGAAGATTTAAGAATAACAAAATTAAGAGATTATTTATTTGATATTATAAACACTCTTACAACAAATAATAATTATCAAATAAATGCTGATATGCTTGGCAAAAGTGGGGACTTTTCATTAGATAGAGTTCCAACTGATATAGAGATGGAAAAATGGATCATACCAGTTGCAATTCGCCAAGATGTATATTCATTTAGGAGTAGAAAGTTATATAGTCAAGACACAATAAATAATTTAAAAAATATAGGGTTCTTTGAGAAATTTGAAGATATAATAAGATCTAATAATGAAGAAGGCATATTGCCTAATATAGATAATATAGAAAGTATTGAATGTTTAAATTGTGGAGCATTAAATAATGTAGATGGAACACAAGCGACATTTGATATACAAATACAAATTACATATAGAGATTAAGGAGGTATTGAATGGCAAGTTATGTTCCTGATGGAATAACAAAAGTAAATCGTAGTCAATTCTTAACTTATCTTGATACTACACCAGCAAGTACAACACCAACTTGGAAAATTCTTGGTGTTGGAATTACTGATTATTCAATTTCATTCAACCCACAAGTTGATACTGAAAAATGGATAATAGAAGATAATGCTAGAAATGATCACACATCAAATCAAAAACAATCAAGTGTAGAACAAAAGATTTACAAGGGCGATCCTTGCTTTGAGTTTGCATATCAAGGTGTTGATAAATTAAATTACAAAACACATATACTTGATATTGATAGATGGAATGGTACAGGTAGCACATACCCAGCAAAAATGAGTGATGCATTACTAACTATAACAAGTGAATTAGGGGAGAACGCCGTTTTAAGTTATGATTTATACTATGACGGAGATCCTATTGAGGGAAGCGTATCATTCGATGCAAGTGGTGTGCCAACATTTACACCAGCAAGTGTAAGTTTATAATAAACCTTGAAAGTAGGAGGTAAAACTCTTACTTTTTTTAATAGAAAGAAAGAGAGATGTGTATATAAATGAAAGACAATTTTATACAATTAGAAAATGATGATATATTAAGATTAGAAATAGTTGATAAGAATGGAGTTAGTACAGGTGAGTTTTTAGAATTTGATTTAGAGGATATAGAACTACCTTTAAAATATCAAGAATTAATAGAAGAAGATAAAAAGAATGCCGACCACTTAAAAAATCAACTATTGATAATTGATAAAAAACAAGATGTTAAAGGCAAAAAGTTATTAAGTAAAAATGAAGAAGATAAGATAAGAGCATTAAATGATTTCTTTAAAAAAGAAGAAGAAATATATAATATGTTTCTTGGCGAAAATGGAGTAAAGAAATTATTAAATGGGCGTAAACTTGGTTGGACATCATTAAGACTTATAGATGAATATATAGAGAAACAAATAATGCCACATCTAAATATTTCAGTAGATAATATAACTAAAAAGATAAAAGAAAAATATACAAAAGCAACTAATGATGAGGTGCTAAAATAAATTATCCTGAATATGCACAAGTAGAAGATACTAAGTATAAGATCAATACTGATTTTAGAGTAGCGATAGAATGCAATAGAATAGCAACTGATGATACAATTGGTGATTATGAGCGTGTTTTAGGCATCATTTGTACACTTTTTGGGCCTGATGCGATAGATAACCCTAACCACTATGAAAAGTTGCTAGAAATTGCTAAAAAGTATCTATCTTGTGGCAAAGAACTTGATGCATCCACAAATAATGATGCTGATATGGACTATATAGAAGATTATGATTATGTAGAAGCATCTTTTGAGAGTGATTATCATATATCTTTAAGTGATACTAAAATGCACTGGTGGAAATTTAACAAACTGATAAATGGTTTGTCAAATAGCGAGTTAGGCAATTGTTGTATTTTAAATAGAGTGAGAAATCTAAGAAACTACGATACATCTAAAATTGAGGATGCAAAAGAAAGAAAGAAAATAGAAGATGCGAAAGCATTAGTTGCTTTAAAGAAAAATAAAAAAGAGAATAATTTAACAAAAGAGCAAGAGAAAAGTATGCAAGAATTAAATAAGATACTTGGTATTTAGAAAGGAGGTATTTTATGAGATTAGATATACAATTATTTGCTGATGCAAAATTAGTATTAGAAACTGAACTTGATACAACTGGCGTTGAAGAAGGTTTAGATGATCTACCTAAGAAACTTAAAATTGGCGATATTGTAAGCAAATTGAAATCAAAACTTAGTCCGCTATTTAAGAATGCATCAAAGACTTTCCAAAAGGTAGGCACTAAAATAAGCGAAATAGCAAAACAAACAGCATCATTTATGGGAGATGCATTTAAGTTTATTACAAGTTTAGGTGTTGGCCTAAGTGGTGCTTTGGGAGTAGTTGCGTTGATAGGACTAGCGTTTGCAGGTGTAGCAAGTGCAGTAGAAAAAGTTGCAACTGAACATCAAGATGTAATTACAAAAATACAATATATAATTTATGTTTTAAAGCAAGGTATTCAACCTATTATTGATTGGATAGCAAATGCAGTTGTTTCTATAATACAAAAGGCAATAAATGGCGCTTTATTTTTAGTAGCATTGATTGCAAGACTAACAGGTAGAACATTGCCTAGTGGTAAAGATTTTGCTGATAATATGAAAAATGCTAATAAGAGTTCAGCAGGAGTTGCTAAAAATGCAAAAGAGATCAAGAAACAACTTGCAGGTTTTGATGAAATGAATATTATTCAAGACAATAGTGGCGGTGGTGCTGGTGGAATTGGCGCAAGCACTCCTGATATTGGCGGTTTAGACAATGCAATAGATGAAGCAAATAGAAAAGTAGATAATCTATTTGCTAAAATTAGTGAATGGTGGGACAAACATTGGTTGAAGAAATTATTAGATCAATGGAAAGAAGATTGGGCCGTTGGTTGGGATGCTATAAAAGTAAAATGGAATGAGTTTAAAGAAAATTGGTTGATAGGTTGGGGTATTATTAAAGATTGGTTTAGTCAAGTTTGGGATGGAATAAAAGCAGTTGTTGGGCCAATTATAGAAACTATATGGAATAATGTAAAAATATTATGTGAAAATGTAATAAATATATTAACCTTCGTATGGAATAGTATAAAAACAACTTATGGACCAGTAGTTGAGTGGTTTTTAAATATATTTACAACTATATGGAACAACATAAAATCAATATTTACACCAACTGCCGACTTTTTTAAATCAGTTTTTAGTGGAGCATTAACTGGAATTATGAGTGTATTTGCACCAATAGTTTCATTTTTTAGCAATATATGGAACAGCATTAAAGCAATATTTAAAGGTTGGGGAAGCAAAGTTGGTGAAATAGTTGGTGGAGCATTTAAAGCAGTTGTCAATGGTGTCCTAAATGCAATAGAAAGCATATTAAATACACCTATAAAAGCAATTAACAAACTAATAAACACAATCAATGCTTTGCCAGGCATTAAATTAAAAAATTTATCAACATTTAAACTCCCTAGACTTGCAAAAGGTGGAATTATCAATATGCCAGGCAAGGGAACATTAGTTGGTAGTGCAATAGCAGGCGAGAGCGGTAGAGAAGCAATACTCCCATTAACTGATAGTCAACAAATGGAATTACTAGGAGAAGCAATTGGTAGATACATAACAATCAATGCTAATATAACTAACACAATGAATGGAAGAATAATAAGTAGAGAATTGCAAAAGATAAATAATGAGAATTCTTTTGCAGGAAATAGGTAGGTGATGATATGTTTATTGATAAGAATAGTTTACAAGTAAAAGTCCCTGGTGGAACATATATAAATCTTGGTGATTATGGACTATTAGAGGTAGAATACCAATATCCTAAATTATGGGCAAATGATAGCGGTAGAAACCTAAAAGGTAAACAAACTGGTACACTTATTGGTATATTCCCAAAACTTGTTTGTCAATTTGGTAAACTTACTAAATCACAAATTGAGGTATTACAACCTATATTAGATGCATCTACACAAATTGTTAAATATTATGATCCTATGAAAAGAGCATACTATGAAATGGGAACTTATACAGGCGATTGGAGTATTAAAAACAATGGAATAGTTGAAAATAGCAACAGGAGAATACATAAGAACGCTGGTTTCCAAATTTCATTTATAGCAAGAGAAAAGAGGTCATAGATGAAAGCAGTAAGTCAAGATTTTAAAGATGCAATCAAAACAATGGGTAGACAAATAGATGCTAAAATAACATATACATTAAATAATGAAACGATAGAGTTGAGTGGAGATTTACTTAACTCTATCACCCCACATTATGAAGGTGGCATCCTAAAAAGTGTAATGAAGCAACTAGATTTAGATTGCAATGTAGATATACCAGTAGGAACCATTTTAAAATGCGATTTTGGCGTGTTTGTAAATAATGCGTATGAATATATATCTTTTGGTAATTTCATCGTTTATTCAAGCGAAAAACAAGAAGATACAAAATCTTATAAATTAGTGTGTTATGATAAGATACTTTACTCAATGAAAGACTATGAAGATTTAGGCATCACATATCCAATTAGTGTGAGAGATTACATAGATGCATTATGCACACATATAGGCCTAACATTTGCTAATTCAAGTGATACATTTGTGAATTATGATAGAGAAATACCTGGTGAATTATTTTTAGATGCACAAGGCAATAGTTTAGATTACACATTTAGAGATGTTTTAGATCAACTTGCTGAAATAACAGCATCTACAATATGCATCAATGATGATGACGAGTTAGAAATAAGATATATAACTGATAGTGAAGATACAATTGATGAAGAATACTTAAAAGATGTAAATGTAAACTTTGGAGAACAATATGGCCCAGTAAATACAATTACATTTAAAAGAAGCGCTGACAGCGATGCAATAAGTAGATCCATACCTAGTGATCTACCTGATGATGAAAAAATAGAGATAGCAATAAGTGATAATCAATTCTTAAATGATGAAAATAGAGGCGATTATATGGATGCTATTTTAAATCAATTATATGGTCTAACTTATTACTTAAATGATTATGTAAGCACAGGAATAACTTATTATGATTTATGCGATAGATACAACATTATAGTTGAAGACACAACTTATGATTGCGTAATGTTTAATGATGAGATACAAATAACACAAGGTTTAGTTGAAAATGTACATACTGAAATGCCTGATGATAGCAAAACTGATTATAATACGACTACGAAGGATGATAGACTTGCTAATAGAACTAACTTAATTGTAGATAAAATAAATCACGAGATAAGATCAATAGTAGAGAATACTGAAAAAGTAGATGTAATTGTAAATGGCAAAACTGATTATGAACTAACAACTGATACAACATATCAAAACAATAAAACTTATTACATCAAGGATGGCAATAATTATGTTGTATTCAATCAATATTCAACTTATGAAGATGAAAGAATAGGCAGTCCTTATGATTTAGGTTTGTATGAAGCATTATATTCATATACTTATATACCAACCGAAGATACTGAATTTGAAGAAAACGATGATTACTATGAAAAAGTTGGCGATACTTATGTTTTATACACAGGCCCTAGAACTGGCAACCCTAGTGAGTTAGGTTTATATGATAGGGTGTCAAATATCATAGGATATCAAGCAACAAGTGATACAACCTTTATTGAGGGTAAAACATACTTTATACAAAACTATGCAATAGGAGATACAATACCTAGCAATACAATTTATGATGCAATAAGAACACCTAGTGTTAGTGAACAAATAAATGGTTTAAATGCAAGTGTAGATAGTAAACTTGAAGGTTTTACGGGAACTATAAATAACATAACAAATAGTGTAGAAACACTAACAACAACAACTTATACAAAAACACAAGTAAATCAAATAGTAAATGGAACAGGTGTTGATGGTGTCGTTGTAAGTGCAACTATTAGTGAAAGTGGAACATTTGATAACAATGGTTTACTTATACAAAAAGAAAGCAACGGAACAATCACAAGCGAAACAACAGGAAGATTTAATGAAAAAGGTGTTCAAATAAAAGAGGTTGAAAATGGCACAGCAACAAATGAGATCTTATATGCTGGTTATGTAGATGATGATAGATTTGATATAGGTTCAAGACATTATCAAGGAAAAACAATTGTTTATACTCAAAACTTACAAGCAGGTGGAGAAACAATAATTGGTTCTAATTGCTTGTTAAAAGATTATGAAAACGGAACGGGGTGGTTCATACTATGAAACTTAATATACAATTATTTGCAAGTGGTTCATTTGAAGGTAGTTCAACAGCAAGTAAAGGTAGAATAAGAATTGATTGGTCATCAACTCCAAGTGATGCAATACAAAATAAAAGTTCAGTAAGTGCAACGGTCTATATATGGAGAACTAATAATTATGATACAAATGGCACATTTAGTGGAAACTTAACAATAAATGGTAATTCAATATACATAAGTAAAAAAAGGAGTAATTGGAATACTGAACCAAAAGATGTAGGAACTTATACAATAGATGTACCACATAATGAAGATGGAACAAAGACTTGTAATATATCTTGTGAATTGACACAAACAGGTACATCACTAGCAGGTACTTATACAGCAAGTCAAAATGTAGTTTTAGATACAATACCAAGAGCAAGTGTATTTAACTCATTATCAATGGTAGTGAATAATGATAGTTCAATTACTATTACAGCAAATATCACAAGAAGAAATGCAAGTTTTACTGATACATTAACTTTATGTGATACAAACTTTGAATTAAATGATGGAACTAACACAATAACTTTTAGTGATAGTGTGAACACATCAGCAAAAACAAGATTTTATCAAATAATGGGTAATAATACACAAGCATCTTATACAGCAATTCTTACAACTAAAAGTAATGGTTCACAAGTTGGTAATACTAG
>Ga0247610_10000956_pt1 | contig 37774 bp, 46 predicted proteins | sample 174DNAGHGhighgp2_FD_193483 | JGI IMG/M metagenome (GOLD analysis project Ga0247610, IMG submission 193483) | Sheep rumen microbial communities from Palmerston North, Manawatu-Wanganui, New Zealand - 1742 DNA GHGhigh gp2 | ecosystem: Host-associated > Mammals > Digestive system > Stomach > Rumen...
ACATTACGAATGAGTTGTTCTACCAACTGAACTATATCGGCCTGTCTGCGTTTTAGCGTTTTGTCAATTTTGCTTTTGTGTAATATTTGTGTAACGGTTATGAATGAACAATATTTGTTTCTATTTTATTAAAAACTATCTAATATATCAACGGCTTTTTTAATGTTTTCTTTGACAGGATGCAGATACCTTTGCGTAGTTTTTATATCACTATGTGCAAGAAGTTCTTTGACTGTCTGAAGGTCAGCACCTTGTGCAACAAGTCTTGTGCCTACGGTATGACGTAAATCATGGAATCTAAAATTTTCGATACCTGCTCTTTCAAGTGCTTTGTTAAAACCTGTCTTAATCGTTGTGTATGGTTTATCAGTATCAGGATTAATAAAGACGTACCCTGTTTTCTTAATTCCGATTTTCTTCAATTCTTCTTTAAATTTTTTTGAAAGTGGTATTTGTATTTTCTTATGACCTTTGTTTTCCTGTTTCAGAATCTCAATAAATCCATAATCAAAATTTATACTTGACCATTTTAAATTTAAAATATTTGAAAGTCTTAACCCTGTTGTTAATGCGCAAATTACAATTGGTTTGAGGTGCGGTGCAAGTTCTGCAAGCAATCTTTTTTCTTCGTCTTCTGTTAGGTATCTCATGATATGATTATCAATTTTCAATGGTTTAACCAAGTTGCATGGATTCAACAAATTTAATCTGTGATTCATTATAATCAGGTTATATGCCTTTTTCAGCACGGCAAAATAACGGTTAAAGGTACTATTTGTATCACCTAACGTGACCGTTATATATTGTTTGAACCGTTCAATATCAGCAGGTGTTATTTCAGATATAGTAATATTTTTACCAAAAAAATCTGATATAACATCACGGCGGTGTTTATTTTCGTTATATGTTTTTGTTTTATTATTAATCTTTGAATACTCTATAAATTCATCAAACATCTGTTTCAGTGTTATATAATCTGAAACATCTTTTTTCTTTCGATAAATTAATGATACATCATTTTTAACTTCGGCTTCAAATTCAAGTGCTTCGCTGATTGTTCTGCATCCTTTACAAGCACCGTGTTTTCTTATGCCATATAACATAAAGTTATAATACCATTTTCCATTTTGTTCATATACACTCATGCCATAATAAATTACACAAATTTACACAAATTGCAAGCATAAAAAAACGACTTGCCTGACATCATCAAGCAAGCCGATACTTCCGAAAACGAAAAACGGGCATCATCCCCCCAAGAATAAATCTTTTTCTGCCTGTCTTCTTTTAACTAATCCTGCAAGAACTTTACCCCCTGCATACTTCCACCGTGCAAATTGTTCTGAAGCATTGATATATTTTCCTTCGTTCAATAATTTCAGAAGTGTTGAACTTTTAAAAGCACCATACCCAATGTTATATTCAAACGAAACAAGCGCATCAAACTGATTCTGTGACAATGGTACAATTACAAGTTTAGATACATTATTACAATGAATTCGTAAATCCTGCTTCAGAAGTAGTTCTGCTTCTTCCTGCGTAATTGTTTTACCTGTATGTACATCTTGACCTGTATGACCATAACCTATTGTCAGAATACCCGCAGGGCATTTATAGGCAGTTAGTCTGCACCCTTCAAAACGTTTGATTAAATCAATTCCCTTTTGAGATATGTTCATAATATTTTTCCTCTAATTCCGCAAATTTGTTTGAAAGTTCATCACCGCGTTTATGCGCTGATTTTGAACTTGCTTCAACGATTGCCATACGTTCAATCAAATTATTGTGTTTATCTTGTTTTTGTTCAACCCTGTCAAGATGTTCTTTAAAATTGTTTTTAATATCTTCAATCTTTTCAGTGAAATATTCCTTCAGGCCTTCAATGTTTTTACCGTAAAATTTTATTGTGCAAACATAGATACCTGCAAAAAATGCAATCATCAACAAGTTTGAAATTATCGTGAACATCAATTCTAATGAAATCATTTTTTGTTACTCCATTTACAAAATTTTTGATAATTGTCTACACTGTGAAACATTGCCCAACGTTTGAACGCGTTGAACCTTCCGAAGTATTCACATAATGTTTCAAAAATCAAAGTTGATAAATACCTGTTATTTCCGACAATTGATTTATGCTCGCACATATAATCATGAACACAACTTGCAAGTTTAAAGCGTGGTTCTTTCTGCTGACCTATAATCAGCCAACACAAAGGCGGTACATTTGCGCCGTTCCAATCATAACCCTTTTCAATCGTGAATTCGTATAATTCACTTTCGAATTCAATACGTATGTTAATATCAGCCGTTGTGATAAACGGCTTGTCTAATGCTCTTTTGAGTTTATCACCTTCTAAACCGACAAGTGATTTATCTTGCAGATAATATTCAGGTACAGGTGAATCAAAAGATATTTTCAGACCTTTACGGCCTTCGACTATACAAGAAGACAGGTCAGTTGTCATCATTGTTTTTTACCTTCAAGTTTAATCTGAATTTTTTCTAACTTTGCAAGAACTTCTAATAAATCGTCTTTTGAGTTTGACAGATGTTCAACTTTTGATTCTGCTTCTTGATAAGTTGATTCAATTTTACCGATAGTAAAAATCAGTTTGTTGATTAACTTAATTGCAAGTTTAATCAACTTTAACAATTTCGTGTTAAAATTCAGCATAATACCCCCTTCATAAATTATTAAAAACTGCACGGTCAGAATAAGCATCAAACATGTTTAAAAGTTTTTTGCGTATCTTTATATCAAAAATTTAATTTAACCGTCTTAAAAACGATTCTGAAGGTTATAAATTTTCATGAATAAAATCATTTGCAACTTATTATAAACAGTCATAAATAATTGCTTCAATGATATAATCTGATTCTTCGACATATTCAATATGATATTTTCTATTTGTTTCAGGTCTTAACGCTTCGACAAATATTTTATATCCGTCTGCAATCATTCTATCTGTATCAAGATTGTAGTTTATAATATTATCTTTGTTTTCAGGTGCAAAATATAAAACACCGTTAATTAATTTAGCGTATTTGTCTGTCATAATACTTATTAATCCTGTGCATTGTGTGCTTCAAATACTTCATCAAGCAATTGATTAAGTTCATCTTCATCTATTGTCTGATGCGTAAGGGTTTCAAGCATAGTCTTGATATTACCTACAAGCATTTCATCATATCTGTATATATGATTACATCCTTCATAGCAAGCATATATATCATCATTAGATTGTAATAACTGCATTAATGAAGCGTAAGTAACATTGAAAGGTTTTACTACATACAAGAAGAAATCTCTTTTAGTCATTTTGAGCTTCGCTTTACGTTCAGCTTCTTTCTGTGCTTCCTGTTCAGCTTCTTCTTCAGCCGTCAACCCCCAAGCTTCAATCGCTTCATCAGTATAGACTATCTTATAGTTGTATCGATATCTTTTGATGAAGTTAACTCTTTCTTCTTCTGTGTAAGGTTTTTGTAGTGTTTCTTTAATTTCCATATATCCCCCTTATACTATTGCTTTATAGTTTGTTATATCTTTATAAAAATCATAGTCACTTGATGTACCTTCGACTATTGTTTGTTGCGTTGCAGTTAATGTGATATTACATCTAAAACCGTTACTCCATTTACCACCACTGATAGGAATTCCATTTGAAGAGCTTGTAATATGCCATTTATAATAGTTATAATAATTTGCGTTCATACTTATATCAAAAGTAGTAGTTCCTGCAACTCTTTCAATTGAATAACTTGTTATTAAAGTCCAATTCTCATTGTCATTAGAACCGTAGATAGAACCTTCTTCAGGTCGATTATAAGTATTGCTACTTATTTTATAATTCCAATTACTAATATTTAATTTGTTCTGACTAAATATAAAATAGTCTATTGTATTACCACTAACGATAGAACCGCCAGACCAATAGTTCGAAGCATTATCATCAAAAGCATAATAAGCAGGTGTACCTTCGTAAGAAGCATATACAGCAAAATCACTACCATTTACTAACCCATTCCAAGTTAAAACAGGTTGTGTCCAAGATGAGGTTTGATATTTATAGTATTTCCTTACAGGTTGCGAAATATGTTGACATTCGGTTACATCTTTATAATAATCATAATCACTTGAAGTACCTTCAATTACCTCTTGTTCAATAGCAGTCATTTGTATTTCTCTAACATAACAATATGACGAAGTTCCTTGATTTGATTGAATCCTTAACTTATAATATTTATAATATCCGTTTACACTTATCGGTATGTTGTGTGTATATTCAGCCGTAAATATTGAAGCAGTATATGTTGTAACATAAGTATAATTGACGTTATCGTTTGAAACGTAAAATTCAATATTACCTATTGCATAATTACCACCAGAGCTACCATTGGTAATTGTAAATTGAGATACATTAATTGGTTTTGGGTTATATATAGTTACATTACCAATTGCCGTGGCAGATATCCATTGATTATATGTTCCCGTCATTTCTCCATTAAAAGCTTTGTATAAAGGATAGTATGCAGGTGAATGAGTGCCGTCATCAGCACACGTGAAACTACCCCCACCCAATAACCCATAACCGCTTAAATTTGGTCTAGTAAATTGCGAGTATTGGTATTTATAATATTTTCTTATTGGTTGTGTTACTGCTTTCATGCTACACCTCGTTTGCTATGTATCCGCAAGCAGTCCACGAGTACCCGAAGAAAGCTCCGACTATTTTTATTACGGCTGATGATGTTGTTCTTTCGGTATATTCTTCATAACCGTCATTAGCAGATAAAGTAGCTGAACTATGTATAACTTGTGGTATAAACGTATAAGTTAAATCTTTAAATGTTTTTTGAAAATTAATTGTATTATCTGTTCCTGCCATTGTTGAACCTTGATAATACAGACCACCCATTTCACACCACCTATAACCTGTGCTATCAGGTGCATAAATACGATACCAATCATTACCGCTTTTATATGTTTCAATAACGGGATAAACTTCTGTCGTATCTGCCCAAGAGGGATTTGTTCCGTCTGTTGTTAATACATCCCCTGCGTGTCCTGATTGTGAAGGTAAGCTACTACCTGTCTGAATTGTTACGTTTCCTTGTGCATCAGGCTGAACATTATTAACGCTTGTTACTGTACCTGTGTTCTTTGTAAACCCCCAACCTGATACAGTTGACTCTGTAACGGCAGAAGGAATAGATAAACTTATAGAATTATCAGACGTCTGATTTGCATTTATTGTTCCTGCACTTGTACCATTTACAAGTATGGTTATGTTTCCTGCACCAATTGTTGGTGTACCGATTAAATCTGCATAACTACCTGACGTTGCAACAGTTGCAAGTGTAGGTTTATTCTGAATGTAAGCTTTGCTTGTAGTGTCTGTTTCTATCCAATTCGATTGAATTTGACTTTGTGATGATTGTTGAGCATAATATTTTGCTGAAAATTCATAACCGTCAACTGTACCGTCTGTTTTAGTTGCCCATTCAGAAGCAAGTGTTGCATCTGTACTTGCTTGTGTTGCGTAGCTTCCTGCAAGCGTTGCAGATGTACTTGCTTGTGTTGCGTAAGCTGAAGCATTGTCTATATTAGTTAAATCATTTGCAACTGCATTAATATTAGTTAAATCACTTGCAACAGTTGTAATTGTTGTCATATCCGCAACGAGTGTATTAATATTCGTTATATTATCTGCAACTGTATCAATGTTTGTTATATTATCTGCAACGGTTGCAATTGTTGTCATATCTGCAACGAGAGTATTAACGTTCGTTATATTATCTGCAACTGTATCAATGTTTGTTATATTATCTGCAACAGAATCAATGTTTGTCAGGTCACTTGCAACAGTTATAATTGTTGTCATATCTGCAACGAGAGTATTAACGTTCGTTATATTATCTGCAACTGTATCAATGTTATCAGCACTTTCGTACAATCTTTCTGCCATAGATTCAAGCGCATTAATATTAACTGTTGAATTTTCAAGGCCTGTTTCTGCTTCATTCCATTTCAACGCTTTATGTGCATCAGGTTCAGGCAGTGTTAAATCAAGACTTTGAGAACCGACAGGTGATTTAATTGCACGTTTCAAAGTGTAATCAATTTCTTGCAGATTACAAGAAACTTTATCAAAAGAATTTTCAATTTCAGAACCTTGAAAACCTGTTGAAGTTGAATATGTTTTACTTTGATAATCAGAAACATTACGTGAAATAATTACGTAATAATCTGCCGAAGGTGCAGTATTTAACGTGACATAACCTGCAACGTCACCGAATGACAAATTATAATCTGTACCGAATGTCAATACAGTTTGCGCACCTGTCGATATTGTTTCAAGTGTTACTGTGATGTCTGTTTCCGTGAAAATTTTCCAATTGAACGAAAATTCTGTTGTACTTCCGTTACCTGTATATTTTGACGGACTGTAATCAACTTCGTTAGCCATTTCTTTACTCCTTTACTTTACTTTTTCTTTTTCTTTTTATCTTCATTGCCTACAATTCGTTTTGCTCTCTTCTCTGTATATCCGAGAACCTTCATTGCGCCTTGTGCGCCTTCACCTGTTGCAATATCACCTATACCTGAACCCATGTTTGCAAAGGCCTTCGTGTTATAACCAAGACCGACATGTAAACCAAGATAAGCAATTGCATCAAGGTAATCTGCAAGCGTAACATCTTCTTTTGATATTTTTGTTATTTCTGCCTGAATATCACCGAGAAGTGGTGTGTTCTGTGGTAAATAACCTTCTTTATATGCTAACTTATTCAATGCGAATTTATATATATCACCTATTATTGGTAAAGCGTCCGAACCGAAATTAAATATACTTATGCTTGCATCTTTCATGAGGTCATCATCATCACCTGTGAATAAGAATTTCAGAATAGAACCTGACGTTGCAATTGCATACAAGAACGGTTGCAGATAGCCGAATTGAAATAACATTTTCGCGCACTGACCTTTTGACATATCGCCGTTTGCAGTTGAAACAATTGCATCACCGCACATTCTGATATATTGTTGAGGTGCGTTCTTGAAGGCAATAAACAGTTTACCCATTGGATTGCGTGTCATTGCAACTTGAAAGTTTGATAAAGAAGCAACTGCGCTTGACTGTTGTGAACGGTTTGTTGAAATGATAAATTGCTTTATTGCCTGTTCTTCAGACATTCCTTTTTCTTTTATCAAATAGTCAATATATGGTTTACCGCCGAAAATAATTGCGCCGATATCACCCATTTTAATAAACATATTGCAAGCATCTTTGAGTTTTTTAGACAATGCAAACGCACTGTTTTCAACGGTTTGTTTCAAGAATTCGTTTGAAAAACTTCCTTCATATCTTGCTTTGATATATGGTATGCTCATTACATAATCAATTGTTTCTTTCGGATGTGCTAACGCTTTCAAGAATCCTGCTTGCCATTTCATATACGGCATGTCAACTGCATAGTTATTTGCAGACAATAACTGTTTCAGGCCGACAATCGGTTTGACTGCAATATTTGCTTGAATCCAATTACCAACCATATTGTCAATAATCTTGTTCATACCGTTGAATACAGGTGCTTCTTTTTTGTATGTCACATTCATCAAGGCCTGTTCAAGTGTTCTGTACGCATCTTCACCGTATTTGTTTATGACTACACGTTTCAGGTCAAGGTCTTTGAATCTCAAATTTGCACGGTCTAAACTTTCAGACATGAACACGAATTTTGCAACACCGTCAATATGGTTATAAAGAGTTGCAACAGGATTGTGAAAATCCATTGCCTGTATTTCAGATTGCGCACGTGCTTTCGTAAAACTGTTATTCATAGACTTTGCAGAATAGTCATTGTACAGGTCAACTTCAGAACCGCGTTCAGGAGTTGAAGGAAAATAACAAGATACTTTTGGTAAATCTAAACCGTACTTATTAATAAACACTTTATTAACAAGAGGATAGAACGACTGCGCAAGGTTCATCATTGTTTCAGCAAACTTCACATCTTGAAGTGACAATTCGTTGAACATTGCATCAAGTGTTTCTTCACCGAACTGATTCAGAAGACGTTTTTCAAGAACTTCGTTTTTAGACCATATATAGGCCTGAATAATATCCATTTTTGTCAAAGTTCTGTCAACGTTTCGTGCCTTTGTCAGTTCACCTTTTTCATTATACTTACGTCTGAATTCAGTGTATGTATGTTTTTCACCTAGATATTCAAGAATCTTTTTATCCCAACACCAAGAAGGCAAGCCGTATATTTCAGCAACTTTTTGTTCAAACTTTTGTTTCTGTTCGTGTTGCCATGCTTGCGCTTGTGTTTCAGCATACAGTATTTCTGTTCCGTATTTTTCTTTAATATCTTTATTGAATATTGCGTTTATCGTTGATTCAAGGTTGCCGACAAGGTTTACATATCCTTTCAGCGCAAAGTTTGCATCTTTCTTGTTATTGACAATTTTAATAAGTTCTTCAATATCTTTTGATTCGTCAATTTTTTCAAGCAGGTCTGCTTCAGATTTTGCGCTTTTACCTGCCAATTTAATTTTGACAATATCATCATACAGTTCTTTCATAAGTTCAGTGTCAGCAAAAGTTCTGCCGCCTGATTTATATGATAAGAATTTATTAATCAATTTATCTTTGAATGATAAACCGTTGTCTTCTGCCGTCATGAACTTGCTTGATTCAAGTCTTAATTCGTTTGCCTTTTCAGGTGAAAGTCTGTCAAGTTCACGTAATTGTTCAAAAAGTTTATTAGTTTGATAATTATATTTTCCGACACTTCTTCCGTTCTTTTTAACGTTCTTTGTACCCTGAAGTTCTTTATGTATTTCCTTTTCAAGATTTCTGCGCAAATTAACATCTTCCATTGTTTTTGCTATATCCATGATGTTATCAATAGAAGACATCAAGAAGTTGACGTTCGGTACATCAAGAATGTTTGCAGTCAATCTTGCCTTGTCAGAAGGTTGCAAGAAGTTCAGACTTCTCATTATTTCTTTAACAGTTTCCTGATACTTCTGATTTTCGTTAATCATTTGACTTGTGTTCATTTCAAGTGCTTTAGCAAGAATCTGACGTTTGGCCTTATCGAACTTATCAATGTTTTCATTACGTTCGATAATGCTTATATCGTACATAAATCTTTCTTCATAGTCTTTGACTAAATCCCAATCAATACTATCAAGCCATTGATATATTGCGCCAAGTGCAACGTTTCTGTTCCCTTTTCTGTATTCGTTAATCAGAACCTTGTATTGCCTGTCTGCTTCGTCAATTGCTTTTTCATAATAGTCTGCGCGTTCGTCAAGTTTCAAACCTATATTCTGATAACCGTATGATTTATTTATGATTGTATCAAGTGCCTGTTCAACAAGTTTAAAGTCACCGTCAACTTCGTCATTGTTATAACTTACACCTGTATCAGAATAGAATTCGCGCCATTCTGCACGCATACCACCTGAAGTTGTAATTTTATCGTCAACAGAATCAAGAAGCATTTCAATTGCTTCTCTCTTTTTAGCAAAAGATACTTTATTTGAATCTGTTTCGAATATCGTTTTCAAGTATGTAATTGATTTACCCGTACCTGCCGAAAGTATCTGATATGATACTTCTTTATGTCGTTTAGCAACTTCATCAAGTTTATCATCATCACGTACAGGGATAATACTTACGCGTTCTTTTCTTACCTGATTTCTGACATGACGTAACAGTTTATTAATTTCTTTACGTTCTTGATAATATTCATCAGAACCGAACATTTTATCAAACATTTCCTGAACTTCAGGTGATATGTCCGCACCTTTTCTCTGAAGACTTGTAATATCATCATAGACAGATTTCAGCCATTCTTTGAAGTTATCAAAGACCTGTTTCAGTGTATATGTAGGTGCTTTGCCCATGTACAGATATGCTTCAAAACTTCTTGCAAATTTCTCTTGTTGTTGAACTGTATATTCGCCGTTGAATCCTAACCAAGTATTTACTTCTTCAAGTTGTTTACGCGCGTTATCATCCACCTTTGCAAGTTCGTTCAGGCCGTTCAAGAACAAGTGACCGAGTTCATGCAAGGCCGTTGAAGGGTTTGCGTTAGACATAATTGTAATTATGTTTTTATCCTGTCCTTCGGTATAGTAGCCGTAATATTCTGCTTCTTTCTTTTCTTTTTTCTCTTGATGTTGTTTTACTAAATCCTCATAACTCTTTGTATATTTCGTATCATCCGCGTATTCTTCAGGTAAACTTTGGTCATTCATGATGTAATACGTGTTTAACATCAAGTCAGATACTTTGTTATCATTACTAAACTTATCAGGATTTTCAGCATACTTCATTGCTTCTTCAAGTATTTTGATTTTAGTCTTCAGGTCATTCTTTTCTTTTTTAGCAGTCTTTTTATCATTGACCTTGTCAACAAGTTCGACATATTTTGCAACGACTTCATCAACTGTATAACCTGCAATAAGACTGTCTTCGTATGAATTTAATTCATCACCTTCCTGATAATAAGTTTTTTTAAATCCTTCTGAATTTTTAAGATGTTCTTCTATTGTTCCAGATTTTTCAGCTTTTGTTGGGTTAATATCAATTTTTACATTTTTACCGTATCTATCAGCTATTTTTATTTTTGCCTCTGCAAACATATTAAAAGCATCATCTTCACGCATTGTACCTTTATATTCAACAAGAAAATCTAGATCTGAATTTTTTCTATTTTTACCTGTTGAATATGAGCCATATAATCTGATACCTTTAATATTAAATTCTTCAGAATCAATACTATTTTCTTTAAGTATATTTTCAATGTCTGCTTTTACAATATCAGTTAATTCATTAATACTTAAATCAAAATTTTCTTTAATTATATTTATTGTTGAATTACTGTATGCAGATTGAAAATAAGTTTTATTTGCTTTCATTTCCTTTATGTTATAAAGATGAACCACCTTGACATTGTTGTTATTTTGGTTTACATTATTCTTGTCTTCAGAAGGGGTTTGACTACGTTCAGCGTATGTACCTGATGAAGACTTTTTATTTTCTTCACATTCTAATCTTACCCAATATGTTTTATCACCTATTCTGACATTTACATCAAAATAATGATATTTTAAAATATTCGGTTTTTCTTTTGGTTTATCGTTATCCGCAGAATGACTATATTCAGAATTATTAATTAATTCTTCAATTCCCTGAACATATTTATTGTGTCTTTTCTTTTGTGGATTCTGTAACTTTTGAAAATTACCTTTATTTGCAATTTTATCAACAACTCTATTACCGCCTTTTATATCAATTTTCCATTCAGGCGAAAGTGTATCAAAGACTTGACCGCTTGCAATAATGTCTTTGATATGTTTTTCAATTTCTTCAAAAGTAGGTACTTTATCAAACTTGTCAGTCCAATCAACAAAATTATTATTTTGAAAATACGTTTTAAATTCAGATATTTTACCGCCGTTATAAAAAGTTCTTATATCATCAAGTATTTTTTCTGCTTTTGAAAATGCTTCATAATCTTTTGAAAATGTTATATCACTAAAACCCCAATCTGACATATTATTAACAAGTTCAAGATGTACTTCACCATTGAATGAATTTATAATACGTTTTAATTCGTCAAATTGTTTTTCAGAAGGCATACGTGCAATGAGAAAACTTCCCGATTCAGGCATAACTCTTATTGCACCGTTATCAATAAATTCATCAAAACCATAATCTTCAAAGTTTTCATTTTCTAAAAAAGCATCATTTATTTCACGGTGGTCAATACTTCTTCTACCTGCTTGACCGCCGAACTTTTTACCGCTAAAATCAAGCAGTTTACCGTTATTTAAAAGATAACCTGCTTCTTTTAAATTTGTTGTTGTTCCAAAATGTTTTATTGCAACTTTATCTAATTCTGCATTGTATGCAGGTTTTTCTGTCTTTTGTTGTTCAGTTTCAGGAAAATCACCCAAGTCTTTAACATCATAGCCTTTTAAATTCCTTCTTCCGAAATCTATCCAAAAAGAAGCACCTACTTTTTGTTTATCATAACTTGCACCTTCCATTGCAATAATTTCTGTTGGAATCCATATCGAATTATTTAATTGTACTTCTGAATTTGTTTTGTCTGTTATTTGTACTTTTCTTACGTTTGGATTCCATTCATAACGGTCACTCTGAAATTGCATAACCTTCTGACCGTTTACAGGTACATCATATTGAACGTCAAATTTATCAAACCATTCATCAAACGCTTTTGTATTTCCTGAACCGTATTTTTTAAAGAACTGTCCGAACAGTTTAGCGTTAGCAAACGCAACGTCTTGACTAACACCACCCTGCATAAGTTTTTCATACGCTTTTTCTTCAACTTCAACTCTTTTCAGGTCTTTTTCAAATTCTTTTTCGTCATATTCTTTTTTAGTATCAAACGTAGTATTTGTATCTTTCAAGAACTGAACTTTATCATCACGTGTTGAAAAATGTATTGCATTATCAATTTCTTCTTCAGACTTACCTCTGTTCTGAAGTTCTTCTTTAACTTTACTGTCAAGGTACGAATCATACCCTGCAACTCTGAATATTCCTGCATCAATCAGAAAACCGTCTTTTGTATATTTATCACCTGCCTTCGGTATTGATTTAATACCTTTATCAAGTGCGTTCATGCTCAAACCTGTAACACCGAATGACAATGCTTCCTGACCAAGTGTTTTAGCGAATTCACCGAATCCTTCTGTTATGTTAGGAAATATAGCATCAAGCAATTGTTCAAACGTATAACCGTCTTTATTATCAAGGTTGAGTGCAAATTGAAGCAAGTCACCAACTCTTTCTTCACCCATTTCTTCAAGTATTCCGTTAAATCCTAAATCATCAACGGCCTTTGCGAACGGCAAGTTTGTGACTTTTTCTGCAAGTGCAACAAACTTATCTGCAAAACCTTCAGGTAAATGTTTTAATACAGGACTTGCAATAACCTGACCGAGTTTACCACCTGCTTTTAACATAGGTCTTACTAACATTGCACCTGATATTTCAGAAGCAGTTTCGATGTTTGTTAGTGCTAACGCTTTCATAAAAGCAATAGCAGGTTTCTCTTCAGATTCTTTTAATATTGCCTGACCTTCAGGTGATATAGCAACTGTATCAGACAAAAGAATATCACCCATGCGTGCGCGTACTTGTTGCGGCAATCTTGTTGCCGTAAAAGCATACGTGCGTGGATTCAATGTCGCATTGAAGGCCGTCTTTTTTATGCCTTCAGCAATTTGTGATTTTAAACCTTTTTCAAGAACTTCTGTACTCAATCTTGAAGCAGTTGCACCGACAGAAGCAGTACCGCCTGAAGTAATCAAACCAAGACCGAATTCAGCCATGAAAGGAATTGTTTCAAGGCCAAGATTCATAGCACCGCCGCCGAATGTGTAACCGCGTGTCTGTATTTCAGCAAGGTCAAGTACAAAGTTTTCAAACTTCTGACGTTCTTCAGGAGTTAGTACCTGCCCTGTCTGCATCTTATCAGATATGTGTTTGATGTCAAAAGACTTTGTTCCTTCTTCCCATGTTCCCATGTAAGGAACAAGTTCATTTTTGTTTTTCTTGTGAAATACTTCAATTGCCGTCATAGCACCTTGATTTTTCCATTCGTTTATTTTATCAGGTGATATTAAGTTTGATACCCAAGTTTTCTCTTCATCAATACGCTTCTGACGTGTTTCCTGCCTTTGTTTAATAATATCGTCATAACCAAGTTCAGAAAATATATCAGGTTGATTCAAATTATATTTTTTATCAAATTGTTCTTGTGTTATTTGTTCTTCTTGAAATAATGCCATTTTCTATTTCCTTTTATTCTTGTCCTGTAATGCTTTTGCATATTCCGCTTCTTGAAGTGCGTTATAATACCCTGCCATTGGGTTAATTTGTCCTGTTGTTTTCAGATGTGCATATCTCAAAGTATCTTTTACAGTCTTATTGTTTGTCTTCAAAAATCCTCTGTTCTTTGCATCTTCCATGAACTGTTCAGGAGTAACACCGAGTGCTTTAACTCTCTGATAGAATTCGTTTATATTTTTCGGTGCAGGTCTTGATATATATGCTTCAGTTTCTTTGAGGTCAAGCGTACCACCTGCTTTAATTCTGTTCTTTTTTGCCTGATTATTTATTTCGGTAATCATTTTATTTTTTGCAAAATCCTGAAGGTCAAGTTTCGAAGTTCCGTCAGAATTTTCGAATTCCCTTCTGTATACAGTTTCCGCAACAACTCTGTTAATCATACCTGCTTCTTGTTTATTGAAATATGTAAACGGTTGAGTATAAATCGTAGGGTATTCTTTAGCAAAAAAGTATTCAGGTTTATCAGTCCACCTTTTTGCACGTAACAATGCGTTTTCAGAAGCCGTTTTATATATTTCCTGTTGTTGTCTTGAAGGCAATGATTCAATATCATAAACGTTTTTCAGATTCGGAGTTTTAGCAACAATCTTGTTTAATTCGTCAAGATAATAGTTTTGTGCAAATAATTTCTGTCTGTTCACATCATTTATTTCTGCTTGCTTCTTTAAACCTTCTGTACTGAACGCTTTAGATATTCTGTCATAACCTAGTTTATTACCTGCAAGGCCTTGAATACTTTTTTCATCAAGTTGATTCAGATTAGATTCAATATAATCTGCAACAGGTGTAATGTATTGATTCATTAATCTTGTTCTATCTGCACCTGATATTGCACCTGCTGAATATGCCGCATCAATATTACCCTGCATACGTGCAACGTTCTGCATATAACCTATTAAACTTTTTTGTGCTTCTTGTCCTTGTTTTCCTTTTTTAATTTCTTTAACGTTCAAGTTTCCTTGATTTTCTTCAGAAAAAGATAGAAGATTGTGCAGGTCTTGTTCAAGAGTTTCTGCGCAAAGTTGTTTTTCAAACGCAGTCATTTTTGCAGATTTTTTACTTCCTGAACCTGCATCTTCTTTTTTCAATATTTTCTTTTTATCTCTATCATAAACATATTCTGTTGTTGAACCGATTCCGTAAATGTCTAAAATTAAATCTTTACTACCTTCAGGCAGATTTTTATTTGTTTCAATAAATTTCATTACTCTGTTCAGGTCTGCTTTACCTTCAAGAATATTGTTTGCATCTTCAGAATTCATTGCACGTAAAGTATCACCGAGTTCACTCACGGCCGTTCTAGTGCTTTGATTCTTTAAAGAATTAGCAACGTAGTTTTCAAGTTTTTCAAGTGTTTCTGCTCTGCCGATATCGTTTCTTACACCTTCGTCTTTTAAAAGTCTTTGTGCTTCAAGAGGATTATTTAAAGCAAGTGCAGATATATATGTTGTCATAACATCATGGTTTGCATCCTTCAGAAAATCATTAACGACAACTTCACCCAATCCTGCAACTGCACCGTTACGAAGTCCTTCAATGCCGTTTGCATATATAAGACGTACTTCATCAATGCTTGCACCGTTCAGGCCTAACATAGACACCTGATTTGTCAGGTTTTCATAACCGCTTTTAAGGTTTGTTGAAATATTTGTTTGTTGTTGTTTTTCAACCCATTGAGCATTGTACATTTTATATCTGTCATAAACATTAGTTCTAATATCAGACCATTGTTTTTGACAAAGTGGATTCACTTTATATTGATTAGCAAGAGAATCAAACGCTTGTTTCAGTTCAACTTCTCTTTGAGGATTTGTCGGGTCTGCCTGATATTTTGTATTTATTTCATTATTCTTTGCAAGAAATTTTGTTGACAGGTCAATTTGATTACTTGCAAGAGTTGATTGGTTTGCTCTTTGAGTAACATCAATTGCAGTATTAATATTATTAGACAGGGCATCACCTATTTGTTTAATACCTTGTGAAGTTTCATGACCTGAAAGTTCATGAGAAAAATACTGTCTATCTCTGTATGTGTTTATATGTGCCATTTTTAAAATCCTTTATGAAATTTTCGTATTAGTCATTTTGCTTGAAGCAGGTGAACCTGACATCAATGTACCTGAAGAAGAACTTGCAGAACTTGCTTTTGTAGCGTTTCTTGCTTGAATTCCCTGATAAATATTGCTTGCAATCTGACCGCCGTTGTTATTAACAGGGTCAATAAAGAATGAAAAGAAGGCGGTTTTACCTGCACGTCTTAATTTCTTTTGTGCAGTCAAACTATCTCTGTTAAGCGCATTAATATCTTCCTTTGCTACGTCATAAGTTTCGCCGATAACATCAAGCGGTGAACCTGAATTGAAATATATACCGCTTTTCAAGAATGATGTTTTTTGTTGTTGCATATCATATTTTGCTTTTTTTGCACGTTGGTCAGCCTGTTCTTGCGCCTGTTGTGCAAGTTCTTTTGACTGTTGTTTATTTTCTTTTAAATAATTCCAAGTCGAAAAAGCATTTGTTAAACCTTGTGCTATTGCTTGAAATATAGCCGCCCATAACATTTTTCCTGACTCCTTTCTTATACTCTTGAAACGTGTTTATAATATGGAATTATAGCCGTTATGTGAAACGGTAACGGACTATCTTGAACAATAAAATAATGTTTATCTTTATCGTAATCGTCTTGATATTCAATTTCTTTAAAATCGTCAATAGGCAAAGGTGGTATGTCATAAAGTCCTTCAGGGTTAAAATCTTGAACTTCTTCAAGGTCATACAAATTTGTACCTACTTTACCACCTGCCGAAAAATTAAGCATAAGACCTATTTTATAAATGTTCTTCATATTACTGAAAGTCTGCGTTCCCTGATTCTGAAGACTTACACCAAGATTCGGACTTTTCAGAATTCCTTTATATTTCAATCCTATAACTGCAACACCAACTTTATTTTTATTTGCTTTTGTAATATCTATTTCACCACTTTCAACAACAAAATCACCTACATAACCACCGTCACCAATAACTGAAACGGTTTTACCTTCAAGGTGTTCAAGACCTGAAAATTGTGTTGCAGATATATACCAATTATCACAACTGTTAATTGTCGGTTCAATAAGTGTTTTTACGCGCATATTATTATCGTCAATAAATTCTTCCACTTCAAAAGTTCCGTACTCTTTACCCGTTGTTGTTTTGAACCATAATCTTTTACCAACAAAAGAATCTTTGAAAGCATCTTGATAGATTCCAATAGTTAAAGCACGGTCTTCAACAGACGTATTATCATATACTTCAATTTTACCCATATAGTTATTATCAGAAGGTGTTAAAACGTCTGCATTTACTGTTATTGTTTTATTTGTAGCATTTAATTCTGTTATTTTACCGACAGGTATCATTCTCATACTGTCAGTTATACTATTAACGCTTGCATGATAATAAAGTTGTGTATTAACTGCTAAAGTTCCTGTATAGTATAAATCACTTGATTCAGGTGTATCTTTTAACTTACCGCAGAAAATTGGTACTTTATTTTCAAAGGTAATTTTATTCCAACTAACAACAGTACCGTCTATATCTTTACATGAATAATCTCTTGACTTCGTTTGAGTGTATTTACCTTTATAAATATTTTTAGTTATAGATTTATATAAATCCATATTTATTTGAATTGTTGCATAACTAGAACCTGAAATTGGTACTACTACATAATTCATGTAAACACCCATTGTTTTTGTTACTGCACCATTTATACCTGTAATATCGTCTTCAAGTGTTATTTTCCAAAATCCATTTGTCAATTCTACGTTTTCAAAACTACCGTCATAAATACTTATATGAGTTGTGCTTTGTCCTGTGCTTATAATGTGTGTTTCAGGATTATATTCAATATGAATGTTTTTCAAACCTGAATATTTTACTGAACTGTCAAGGTAATTACATCCGCGTAATTCTTCAGCAATCAATCTGTAAAAATCAAATTTATCGTTTTGTTTAATATCAGCAACATCTTGTGCCGTTGCGCCTTTAGGTACATCAGAAACACAATCTTCGAATCTCGAAAATTCAACTATTTCAGTTAATTTTTCAAGATAATATTTATTTGTGCCGTTAATATTACGTTTAATATTTGCGAACAGGTCATAATCACCGTCAGGCCTTGTAACAGAACATATATCAATAAATTCACCGTCAGTAATATATTCAGACCATGCGTTAACTGCTTCATCATTAGAAAAGCATATTGAAAGAAGTTTACCACCGCATAAAGCGAATATCAAACCGAATCTGTCAAACTTATTTGCAAGTTTTTTAATACCGCCTTTTGTAATTTCATAGTTGCCTTTAGATAGATTCGTTGCTTTAAATTGTTCAAGCAATACGTCATATTCAAACATATAAACAAGTCTTTTATTGCTTGAAACAAAAAATACATAATTATCTTTATGGATTGGTCTTACTTTGCCAACACCGTCACGACAAGAAAGTTTTGCAGAAATATCTGTTGGTGTGATTGCTTGTCCTACGCTTCCGCCGTTGATTGCAAGAATACCTTCTGCCGTTCCGACAAGAAGTGAATTTACACCTGATTCAATCCATAGTGCTTTTGAATTAGCTTCTGCAAGGTCAAACTGATAACCGTCATTTGTTCCTGTACCAACTGTAATATTGTTATAATCAGCACCTTTCGAACCGTATAGATATGTTGGGTAATTAGAAGAACTGCATCTATTCAGTCTGTTTTCGTAAAATGCGCATGTGCAAGGAAAACCGTGATTATCGTCTTCAGATGTACTTGATAAACTTGCATCACCTGTATTTGTATATGTTGTTTTTTCAAGCGTGAATGAATTACTTGCAGTTCTTGTCAGTTGATATTCAGCATAATGACCTTCATTATGATTTATATACAGAACATCACAGTTCTGTGTCATATTAAGATTGAATACTTCAGTACCGTATGGATGTGCAAGTTTCAAAGGTTCATTATTATCACCAATAACCTGCACAAGTTCACCTTTGTTATTATATGACCAAAATTTAATATATTCTATTTCGAAAACTAACAGATATGATTGTTCTTGATTAAATTTGAATTCATACAGTGCCGCATATCCGATTTCATCAAGGAATTCAAAACCTGAACGATAAAAACAATCACCTTTAACTGTATGAAAAAAATTGCGTGATATTTCGTGACCGTTCTGTAATAGAGGTAATTCAAAACGGCCTTTAATGTCACGGTCAATTTGTCCTGACGAAAAGTTATTTTTAGGTAGTGAAGTTCTCATACTCATTTATTTATTCCTTATTTCATTGGATAGTTATAATCTTCTATTTCTGCGTAACATTTTGCTTGTCTGTATTTCGGTCTATTGATAACAACAATTCTGTTATCACGGCCGTATTTCGTTGAAGTTTCAACGTATTTTTGTTGTGCAAGTTGTTTGAGCATATTTGTTTTCTGTTCGTCTTCGGTCAATGGTAAACATATTTTCTCTGCAAGTTTAAGTGCAAGACAGTCACAAAATTCAGCATCAAACTTTGTAACATCTTGAACGTCTGCTATATATCTGATTTTGACATTTTCATCAATGTCATATTGTTCACAATAAAAATAATTACCTTCAATCTGATAATATCTATCTGTTATCGGACTGTCTAAATTAAGAACCTGAAGACAGTCGTGCGGTAATGCGTATGCTTTTGTATAACCGTATACAGGTGTAAAATCTGCAACTTCTGCAAGAACTGCACGTTTTATTGAAAAACTTGCGTTCATATTCATCAATAAAGATTTTCTTACTGTGTCATACCATATTTTACACTTTTCGCTTTGCTTTGTTTTTTCATCAAAAGATGTAATATCTCTGACATTACAATAATCAAGTGCCATGTTGCATATATCAATAACAGATGTAATCATAATTAAATTCCTTTTCTTACGAAAAAAGGCAGGCCTGTATTTTCATACAGGTCTACCTTTTTTATTTGCTACATTGTAGAAGTCAAGATAATAACTTTAGAACCTTGAAGTCTAACTGCTTTAACCCACATATCAATTGTTACTTCCCAAGAGTTTACGTGAGTTGCTGAACGTTCGCAGTCTAATCTTCCGATTTCAACTGCAAAGGCAATTGATTTCGGTGCAAGAAGAACGTTTGAACGTACATTTGCGCTTGATTCAGGTAATATCGGTAAATCAACTGTTGTACCGCCTTGTGTGTTACCTGCAAAAGTAACAACGTTAAAACCTGAAGCGTTTGTGATTGTACCTCTGTCAACTGTGTTTTGATTAGAATACAATGCGTTCATGTATTTGTCATCATCACGAAGAGATTCTTCTTCAGAAGCAGAGATTGCAAGAGTGATACCGTCAGTTTCAACATACTGATTTCTGAACTGCGTGATTGCAGGTGAAATAACAGTTGCATATTTAAAACTTGATGTACCGTTAATAGTGACAACACCGTCTTGTGCCGCAGTCAAAGTTGAACCTTCAGCATCAGGTGCGCCAACTGTAACAGAACCAACTGCCGCATCAATAATACATTTGTCAGTTAATCTGTTTTTTGCTTCCTTCAAATTTTGGAATAAATCAGATGTAGGGTCAGTAATAAGTTTTACTGCTCTGTCATAAGAATCAACAAGGTATGTACCTGTGAATCTTTTTGCAACAGATTTTCTGTTGTCGTTTCTGATTGTCAAGTATTGTTTTGAAGGATTTCTGCCTGAAGCAGTAACGTCAACGAGGTCGTTACCTTCAATACGAGAAATGTTTGAAATACCTTTGATGTCCATGTGCTTGATAGCAGGGCAATTCAAAAGTTTCGTGTCTTTGTTAGCCGCTAGTCTTTCAAAGTTTTTTTCAAAAAGTAAAAGCGTAGCGTGGTCTAAATTTGGATTCGCAATAACTGTCATTTTTCTGTTTCCTTTCGTTTGCTTTTTTGATTGCAAACTGAACAGAAACATTTCTGAAGGTTTGCAATCTGTGTAATACTACTGCTTACTTCTTCAGAAATTGCCTGACAGTTGTCAGATTCTCTTTGAAAGTAATTTGTTGAATTAAAGTGCTTGCGCTTGTTCTAATTCAACGGTTTGCGCATTTACTGCGCTTCAAGGTCATCAAGTGAAGGATAACCTTCACCTTCGTCACTTCCTGTACCTTGCTGACTATTGTCTTGACCTTCGTCACTTCCTGTACCTTGCTGACTATTGTCTTGACCTTCGTCAATAACACCTGTCATTGCAAGAATACCGTTAGCAACTGTTTGACCTGCGTTCTTGATAAAATCAGAAAGTGATTTTTTCTTTATCACCTGTTTTTTACCAAGATAATTGTCAACAATATCGACAACAAGTTTTTCGTCACCCAAGTCAAGTTTAAGCGTTCCGTCAGGTTGACGTTTAAAGAATGAAAGTTTTGCCTGTTCTTCAGGTGTCTTCATAGGAATCTTCAGAACTTTCTTCATATATGCTTCCATTGCTTTGTAACGAAGTTCTGTAATCGACATTGAGTTTGGTAAAGGTATTTCAAATATGTCATACATACAAGCAAGTTCTTGTATTTCTTGTTCGTTCATTTCTGAAATATCTTTACCGACAAGAGGAAAATCGTCACTGACTTTTTCAACGTCTGTGATTAGCCAAGAACGAATTCCTGATAATAAAGGTTTGTTCTTTTGTTTTCTGATTAAGATAGGCAAGAATCTTCTCAAAATGTGAGAACCTGCACCTTCAGGATAGAATCTCGATAATTTAATTTCAAAAGAAAAATTTGTGTAATCTTTGCCTGAACCTTTGTCAGTTTCGTAAATACCTTCAACTTTGTATAAATATTCTGCCATTTTTCGTTTCCTTTCTATTTAAAGAGTTCTTGCATACGTTTAACAATTGCTTCGCGTTCACCTGCTTTTTGATTAGGTGTGTTATCAAGTTCGACAAGTCTGTTATAAAGTTTATCGTATTCTGCGTTTCTATCTGCTTCAGACATTCTGATTTTTGCAGGGTTTGAAGAATTTGCAGAACCTTCTTTATATCCGTACTTATCAACAAGGCCTTTAGCAACTTTATAAAACATTTGAATCACTGCGTTCGGTACACTGTCTTGAATAATCTGTTGGTCTTCCGCAGGTAAAAATTCTTTCAGAAGACTTTCAACGGTTTTTCTTTGCTGACTTTTTTCTTGTGTATTACCTTCGTTGAACATAGTTTTCAATGAAGTTTCAAGTTCGTCAGCATCCGTGTACTTGTGAAATTCCTCAATGCCATACTTCACGTATTCTTTAAAAAGTTCCTGTGCCGTGTCTTTAGATATGCCGAGTTCTTTAAATTTGTCACCGAAGAAATTAAGAGCATCATCCCCTATTGTCAAAATCTGTTCACCGTTTTCGCTTTTCAGAAGTTCGTTCAGGCCGTAACCTTCTGCGTTTTCGGGTACTTCGACAGGTTCAAGAATCTGTTTTGACAATGCTTCTTTTATTTCTTCGTAGTTGTCTAAACTTTTCAGGTCTGTTGTTTTAATGTAGTCTTCAACTTTCTTACCAATAAGAGTTTGAGAATTGTCATAACTTCTGAACAGTTCTGCTTTCAGGTCATCACCTGTTTTACCGTCAAAAAATTTTGTCCACCCTTTCTCTTTGTACTCTTCAGGAATAGCGAAGTCAGAACCTTGATTGCTTGAATCTTGACCACCGTCAGAACCGTTGTCAGAACCGTTGTCAAAATCTTGACTGTCATTTTCAAAATTGTCTTCCATTTTTCGTTTTCCCTTCTAGTTTTGTAAATCGTTTTCGTCAAAAATTTCTATTTCTGCAAGTGTTTGTTTCGGTATTACGTTTCTTATGATTGTCCATATATCACGTCTGCCTTTTTTGTATATCAGTATTTCATTGTTTATGTTCAAGTCTTGTTCTGACCATAGACATAATCGTTTCAGATACTTCAAAAAGAATTTACCGTTTGTTGTTGTAAACACTTCTTTGCAAGCAAGTTTTAAATCTTCAACTTCTTTTTTCTGTTTCTCTTCTGCTTCTTTTTGCTTCTTCAGAAGTTCATCAACTTTGCTATTTGTTTGCATAAAATTTTATACCTCTCTTTCTAATATGCAGATACGTTTTGCGCGTTCTGCCTTGCATCATTTACCCCCCTTTCTGCCGTAGCCATATTCTTTGCAACTTCAGATTGTTGAAGCATTGCTTGTTGTTCTGCCTGTGCTTGTTGCGCTTGTTCCATTTTATTAATCAATTCTTCATAATCGTATTTATTTTTGATTAAGTTATCATTTACAAGGTTTGATACTGATTTGAGTAAATCAAGGAATTCATAAGCATTTATAGCATTAACAAGTTCGGGTTTAATTTGTAATACTGCGTTTAAGTATTGTAAAAATCTTCCTATTGCTTCATAAACTTCTGCGTTGCAAAGTTTTTCAAGTTCACCGTTAAATTTCAGTTTATACCATAGTTTGTTATCTTTAATCGCATCCGTAATGATTTCAGGAATAAAGTCATTTTCTTTCAATAACTTTTGTTTATATGCAATTTGTTCTTCAGTTATTTCAGGCAATTCCATGATTTCATTAAGAGTTTTACCGAATAAACCGCAGTCTGCAATTATTGAAATTGCTCTATGACATACAGGTTCAATTGTTTCAGTTTTTTCTTGTGTCAAAAGTCCGTTTATTGCTTTACCTCTTATTGACATTCTGTAACTTGATTCAGTTGCAGTCATTTGTGTCTGATTATTGAAGTCAAGTAATTGGTCAATTTTAAATATATTGACAATATCTTTTTTGAGTTCAGGTATCAAGAAGTTGACAACTGCTGATATATCACCTACTTGTGAAATTGGAAATACAGGACTTTGACCGTTTGCTTGCGCTTGTGGATTAAAGGTTGTTACTGAACCTGCTGAACGGTTGAACACGTTACCTGCAACAAGTGCGCCTGATATAACACCAAGTGCAGGGTCAGTTGTCTTTTCAATGTTATCAACTGTATTACCTGCAATGTGATTCAGCATCTTGATTGACGATATTGCAAGTGTACCTGAACTTTCACCGTATACTTGATTGTTTACGCGTATTGCACGACACATTGCAATAGGTAATTTATTGAAGTAATCAACTTTAAACACTTTGCTTTGAGAGTTTTCAATAAACCAATACCCTTTATACTTTGCACCGTTTTTACCGCGTTTACCCATGACGAATGAATTGTTCGGTAAAATACCGAATATGATTTTGAACTTCTGATTGAACTTGTTATTTTCAATTGCACGTTGCATTTCGTCAGGTAAATTACTTTTCAATTCTTCAGAAAATTCACCGTCTTCGTAGCAGAATTCTTCAATGATTTGATTCAATCGCCAATGATAAACGGTATAGATAACATCAATTTTGTTGTTACTTCCTTCGTCAATACATGAGTTCCATACACCGAACGGTTTGAATGATAGACAACATTCAGACTGTCCGCTTTCGAATTCTTTCGATTTGAAAGTTCCTATGCCTGAAGTTCCGTAACTGAACTGTTCATAACAATATGATTTCAGAATTGATTGAAAACCTGCATCAGTTGCGTTCATTTGTTCAAGGAATATATCAGTTGCTTTTTTATAGAATTCAGATAAATCAGTTCCTTGTGCTTTATCTTTTATGTATTTAGAAGGTTCTAATGTAACTGCGTTTATATTCCACAAAATACCTGCAAGATAATCACCTGCCTGATTGACTGAAATAAAGGCCGTAGGGTCATTTATGAAAATATCCTTTTGTTCGTTCGGTTGTTTATTGTCTTCGAATTCAGTATTGATTTCGTTAGTAATTGCAACGTAATCTTGAACGTCTTTCCACCTGTTTATGTATCTTTGACGTTCTGTTTTCAATTCTCTGAATCTTTCGATAACAAGGTTTTCTTCTTTTTCTGTTATATCAATTGTGTTCATTCTCAATATCCTTATATCGGGTTATGTCACCTTTGTAATAAATCTGAAAGTCTTTGTTCTGAATATCAGAAGGTTTAAATCCTAAAAGTTTTAACCACTTCTGAATTGTTTTGTTCTTTTTGTCGCAATTATCCATAATCAATTTATATTGTTTTGACCATTCATCAACTTGTTTTCTTGCACCTTTCAAGAAGGTAATTATATTGCCTTTGTGAAGATTGTCGGTTGTTAAAAGAAATATACCTGCTGATTCATTATCTAATTCGATAAGACCATACAAACCAACAGGTTCATGATTTGAGTGTAATCTGATAACAAAAATTTCTGAATCTTGAATTTTTTCAAAAATCGGTTCTTGATAATTTGAACCGAATAGTTTAATCATTTCATTTTGAGTATCTTCGCAAAGGTTATCAAGTACGGCTTCGATAATATAAATTGCATTATATGAATTTTTATTTAAGATTTCACTGTACATTAATTAAAAATCCTACGAATTGAACGGCCTTCACCACTTTGAAGTTCAGCACCGTTATTCTTGCCTTCTGTTTCAAGAAGTCTTGCTTTTACTTTAGCGGCATCTTCTTTTTCGTTTTTAGCATCTTTTTGTGCCTGTGAAGAATAATTGATTGATTTTGGCTTTGAAAATAATCCCATTTTCTTTACTCCCTTTCTTTTAAAAATTGTTGTACTGTTTTTATTTGTAGTTCAAAATTACCTTTTGTGTATTGAAAAATTTCAACGTCAGAATTATCTTGAAGTATCTTATTCATTTCTGTATTAATTCTTTTCTGAAATATTTCTGTATGAACTGTATTGTCACCTATAATCAGAATACTTTTATACTTTTTCCATATCAGATATTCTATTGCCGAAATTATTGTTGAACCTTTAAAAGTTATATGACCTGCATAAATCAACCTTCTGTTCTGCGCATATTCTCTTGTTGTAATAATATCCTGTTGAAAATGTTCTAACAGATAACCGATAACACCATAATCAGAACATATTCTGTATGTAGGTTTCAGATATTCTGCGTGTCCGTTTATTGCGTATTTATGAATATCAGTATCTATTAAAGGTTGAATATCACTTTCTTTAACAGGTGCGTGTGTTAAAATAATTGCTTTCATACTTTTAAAAAAAAGGTGAAGTGCGCTAGTTATGTGTAGTTTATTACATTCAAATAGGTTTCAATGAAAACTTCACCTTTAAAATTATGCTTGTCAAGGATAAGATAACTAATTTTTTAAAAACCTGCTTCGGCGGTATTAATGGTTTTATTATGTGTTTGTATTGTATATAGAGAAGAAAAGAGAAGAAATTTATATGCGGTCATTTATATCGTTACCACCGAAGAGGTTTCTTTTATATCTTCTTTCATTACCGAAAAGAGTGTTACCATTTTCGGCTTCTGATGTGTAGTAGTTATATTGATTAACATTTTTAGCAGTTGAATTTGTATTTGTAGTATTTGCATTGTTTGCATTTTGTTGTGCAAGTAGTGCGTTTGTCTTCTTTTCTTGTTTAGATTTTGAATACTGATAACCTGCAAAAGCAGACAAGGCCGCAAGTGCTAACATTGGAAACATTTTTAAACTCCTTTCTTCGTATAATATTGTTCTTGTTGTTCATGCAGTTTTTGTGCATATTCGTTTGCAGACTGAATTGTTTTGAATTTTCCTAGATGCTGACCTGTTTTGAAATAGTTTCGAATTGCTTCTTCTTCACTTAATATTGTTCCTTCGTCTGATACTGTTGGAATCAAAACTTGTGAACCGTCTTCGTCTTCAAAACTCATGCTTCTGACAGTTGATATTGAACCGTCTGCGTTTCTGACAATAGGCCTGTTATAAAGGTCAATGTTACCTTCTTCAATAATATTGTCACTATCAAAATCACCAAAAATTACACGTTTATTCATATCTATAACCTTTGTTGCCAATTTTTATTTACTGTTTGTATCTGATTTGCATTGTAACCGAACTCTCTCGGTGCATATGCAACAGGACTTGCAAAAGTCAGTGCAAGAGAATCTGCAAAGTCAGTTGAATGAATTTCTGTACCTTTAACAATATTTTCTTTTTTCTCTAAAGAATATCTGCCTGTCGAATCAGATACTTTCAGGTCAGGAATTATCGAAATATCTCTTACAAATTCTTCAATATATTCTTGGTCTTTGATGTATACTCCACCTTCTTGCATGTACCATGTACGCATATTGTCATACATTTCAGCACGTCTGTTTGCATATTTTTTACTGTCGTATGCGCTTGAACCGAACTGAACAAGTTCAACTATTGAACTCATACCTTGTGAAACAAGAATGTCATATACACCTGTACCGTGACCGTAGTCAATGAATACTCTTGCAGGTTTAATTGCCTGTACTAATCTCATGACCATACCTGCAAGTCTGACGTTATCCATTTTGTCAAACCGATAAAACTTCTGTACAACTCTGCCTTGTCTTATCGTTATAATCGTTCTGTCAGAACTTCTTGCAGGGTCTATTCCGATTACGACAGGTAAACCTTCACCTGATAAACCTCTGTTCTTTCTTGAAAGTTCAATATAGTTCAAAGGTATCAATGCGTTAGAAGTTGTAACAAATGCTTCTTGAATAGACGAAGGATATTCTTGTTTGAATAAATATTCTCTGCCTTTGAAGTCTGAAAGCAGTTTTGCTCTGCGCCATGCAAGTTGTTCATCATCAAGGTTATAGAGTGCTTTCAGTTCAAGTTCTTCATCAGTCCATTTTATCGGTTCAACTATTTTACGTCTGTATTCGTGTTGCTGATACCATGCGTAAAACAATGTCATGAAGTCAGATTTATCATCAAGACCTGACTGAACCATGTTATAAAAGTATGCACCGTCACCTGACGTACCGTTTGCAGTGCTTTCAAGAATCAGTTCTGAATCAGGGTTATCAGGAATTGTCTGAAGCATACCTGATACAATATCGTTTGCGTTATTCCAAAACGCAACTTCAGAACCGTGAAAGTAATTAATTGTCATACTTCGGCCGACTGATTTACTTCCTGCCGTACCTACACGAAAACTTGAATCAGTTGCAAGTGCAAGTTCTTCTGTACTGTCTTTCAGTAAAGGTATTTTCAAACCTTCAGGCAAGTTGTCATAATACCTTTTAGTCATTGAAAATATGTTACGCGCTGAATCTGATTTATCTGCAAGAACGAACGCATTCTTTGCTTTATTGAATAATATTTTAGAAAAATATCTTGCTTCAGTCAGCGTTGACATACCGACTTGTCTTGATTTCAAGAAAATAATTTTACAAGGTTTATTCTGTCTTTTACGTTCTTCAATTTTTCTGTGTGCATCAAGTTGAATATTCGTAAAATTGAAATTAATAACACCTTCGTTTTTCGTTTTTATTTTCAGAAAATTACTTGCAAAATACGGTAAATCGTCTTTTAATTTCTGAAGTTTATCAATATCAATTTCGTTTTCCATAATCATTTTAATTTATCAAGAACATCTGCTAGACCGCCGCCTGTTACTTGGTGTTTATCAACGAACAGACCGCCTAGTTTACCTTTAAGTTCTATTGCTTTGAGTTCGTGCTGATAATTGCCGCCGCGTTTCTTTGCTCTCTCTTGAACTTCTGCAAGTTCATCAAAACAATCTTTTGCAGAATATTTTATTTCGTCTTTAAAAACCTGTTGAACGTTTGATTCTGCTTGATTTAACCATAGGGTAATCTTGGGGTTTTTTAGGATTTTATTAACTTCCGAATTAATTGTTGCTTCAGAACTTCCTTCACAATCATACGCAAAACGGTATGCTTCAGCACCGTTATTGCCATTTATAGCATAACGTAAAACAAATTGTTGTTGTTTATCGGTTAGTTTAGGTAATTCGGCCATTAGTTTACCTTCCTTTAAAGGAGTTTCAGAGGGTAAAGAATACCCTCTGAAATGAGAACAAAAAAAATATGTAATTAAACTGTTACTTCAACAGTATTAATTATTTCTTTTTGTCCGAAATAATCACATCTGCTTTGTCTTATTGCAATAACCTGACCTTTTTTATTATGAATCTCTTTATTTTCCCCGTATATCCACCCAAAAGGTTTACCTTTATGAATTCTTATATCTTCAGAAGTATAAAGTTTTCTGACGTTCTCGCGTTCAATAATATCAAGCGCGTTTTGTCCTGAATTCTTTTGAGAAAATACTTCATTTGTCAGTTTATTTTTTTCCTGAAGTATTGTAATATACTTTGATTTTTTACCGTAAATCTCAAATATATACAATTTTCTTTCAGTAAAATTCTTTAAATCAGCCAAAAACCATATAGTTTTATGCTGAATTTTTTTCGTTCCATGAATCAAATACATTCTTTTGTTCTCACTATTACCCCTGTAATTTAGCGAACATCAACACTTTTTCACCGTTCCCACGTCAAGGCAAGCACCTTGCATTGTGCTACTTCAGTTGTTTGTTCAAATTACGTTTTTAACTTTAAAGAAGTTTTTGTTATAAGTCATTAGTAAATAAATAAACAATTATTTTTATGTTTATCTATTCCTATTGTTCTGCTTTAATTTCGAACGCTTAATATTTTTTCACAAAAGATTTTTAAAAATAAATTTTTGATTTAAAGATAAAATTTAATTTATTAAATTTTATTATTTTATTTTGTTTTATTTTATTTTATTTGCATTGCAATGCATAATTTTTGCAATGCAAATTTTATGCATTGCATACTTTTGCATATGCATTTGCATATGCAAAAATCATTTTGCATAAATTTTGCATATGCACGTGCATATGCATTTGCATATGCAAAATTATTTATTTCGTTCTTTATACAATTCTTTTTCAGTTTCCTTCAGTTGATACCTTAACGCAAATATATATGCAATAGCACCTATAAGCGGTAAAACAACAAACATCAATAAATTATCTGTGTCAATATACATATCAATTTTTTATTCCATATCTGACAAGAATTTTGTCTATTTCGTCAAGCACTTCCCTTTTAGCATCTTCAGGTTCGCGCATTATAAACATACTGCCGATACCTGCAAGAACGTAATTCACATTGACATTATAGTCAAGTAATAATTTAACCAATTTATCATTGTTCAAAAAAGTTTTATCCTGTTCAAGTAAAGACACAAACTGTTTTGATATATTAAAAATCTTGCCAAAATCATCTTGTGACAGTTTTAATTCTTGTCTAATTTTTTTTATCCTTTGACCTTGTGATTCCATTTTTAACCTACTTTGTAAAGTTTTATGAACTGCTCTAAAGCCGTTATATTTTTAATTTATACACTAAACAAATAATTTGTACAACTATAATTTGACATAGTAAAATCATTATTGTACAATTCTGTTTGTAAGTTTATTTATTTGTTTACTTATTATTAACACAAAAACACGAAAACGGCAACAAATAACCGTTATTTTTCGTGTGGTTTTGTTACGGAAATTTAGAATGGAAAGGAGTAAAAAGCAATGGTAAAGAATCTACCGAAAAACAAAGTACCCGTGACTGTTGGTATTCCTTTTGATTTATTACGTCAGGTTGATGAAAAAGCGTATGATGAAAATTTATCAAGAAGTGAATACGTTGTTCAGGCATTAAAAGAAAAGATTAACAGTGAAAAATAGGGAGTAGGAAAAATGAGAACGATTCAAAAGAGAGTAGTCCGAACAAAAAAAGAAAATTTTATTGTGAAGTTTTTCAAAAACTTCAGACAAAAAGAAGAAACAAAAGTACGTAAAGAACTTAATTTTTTATTTCAACAAGTATTTCAGTATTACTATGATGCGCAAAAACCGCATAAAATTTCAGGAGTTGATATACCCGAATTCATGTATGACAAGCAACGTTTTGAGATAGCAGAAAGACGTGCCTTTAAAGCACTTCTTTATAGAGTTGCAGACAAAAATGTTGTCAGCAGACTTTGTACCAAAAGACTTAATCAGTTAAAAAAACAAGGCAACGAAATTACTTTATAGAAGGTAAACAATGGTAAGAGAAGATAAAATAATAAAACCGTTTTTTTCGCACGACTACGCACCATTAGAAGATAAGAACCTTCTGAAACTATTTATCACATTAGGTGCGGAAGGTTACGGCATATATTGGTTAATAGTTGAATTTATGCACCAAAACACTTTTGTTGTTGGTGAAGAAGAACTGCTTGCATACAAGATTCACGTTGATGTGGCAAAAATTAAACGAGTTATGAATGATTTTCAATTATTTCACATTGAAGAACGGGAAGATGAAGAACGTGAAGAAAAAGAATATGTATATATTTCAGACCGTATATTACGCAATCTCAATTATGTTGAACAAAAGAACGAGGACAAAAAGGAAGCCGCAAATGTTCGGTGGTTATTATCTGCATTTAATAAAGCGTATGTCGAATTTTTTGATGAAGAACCCATACTAGAACCGGAAGAAATTGAAACATTGAAAAAATACAGTAAAAAAATCCCTGATTTAAAAGAAAAGCTGCGTGATATTCTTTACACTTTGAGAAACCTGAAGTTTGATACTGATGTTAATTTTATACCGTGTGCAAATTGGTTATTGAAAGACAATAATCTTGCACGATTAGTTAATGGCGAGTTCGGTTCGTTAAAACACAAAGAAACAGAAAAAGAAATACGCGCACGTCAGAAACAACTTGAAGCGCAAAGAGCAGAAGAAGAAAAACCTTCAGAACTTGAACTTCAGATTGAACGTATATCAGGTAAACAAGAAGCAATTGATTATATCAATCACTATTACGAAGGTAAAGAAATCAATGTAAGGTTTATGCTTCCGCAAATAAAAGACCTTATGAAAAAGTTTGACATAATCAACAAGGAAATTTCAATTGGTTAAGAGGATTTTTTGAATGAGAAAAAGAAAATTCAGAACACCTTCAAAATATGAAGCAGATGCCATGATTATTGAAAGTGTGGTAACAAAAATTGATTTTCGAAACAGAGAGATAAACGGCAAACGTAAGACAGTTTTTTACTGTAAAAGTTATCTGTGTCCTGAAGGCAGAATGTGTATCACATGGAAATATAACACAATAGCAATCGGTGACACGGTTCAAATGAAGGGCAGGTTCATAAAAAGTGACGAAACTGATAACCCTGATTACAAAAACGTTTTTATAGCGTGGAGTGTACTAATTATCAAAAGGGCAGAACAAAGTGAAGTATAAGATAGGTCAAATGTACATTATCAATTTATACAGAAGTGAGGAATTTTACAGGTGCAAGAAGAAGTATTTAATACAGAACGAGAATTCAATAATAAATTTCCGAACAAAATGTATATCTGTTCAAGATGCGGTTCACTCACCGACAATCAATATCAATGCCGAGAGTGCGAAAATCAATCAAACAACTTCGTATATGAAAACTACAAATACAGAATTTTAGAAAATGATAAAGCAGAACAAATATTCAAACCGATAGAACTATTTAAAGAAAGTGAGGAAAAAACAAGATGACTAAAGAAGAACTTATTAAACAAAAAGAAGAACTTGAAAATAGTGTTGAACGATTACAGAAAATTATTGATGCAAGTTCTGAAACAACTTTTGAAATTATTATTGAAGACTTAAAACAACAAATGATTGAAAATGTTGAAGCGGAACATTGGTCAGGAATTAAATCTTGTATAAAAGAAATTGATTCAGTAAATGGAACGAAAAACTTTATTTTAAAACAATCTGAACTTCTGAATCGTAAGAAACAAGAACTAGAAGAAATTAATGACAAAATTAATAATTATCAAAGCAGTATATTTGATACTTCAAACAACGAGGAAGAAGAAGGATAGTTTGATTTTCCAAACCTTAATTATGAGGGTATTTACAATCCCTGAATACCCTCTTTTTTTAAAGGAAAAATAAATGCAAAACGAACAAACAAACGAATATATAAGAACATCAAAAGAAAAGAATGACGAGTGTTACACATACCGTTATGCCGTTGAACCGTTGCTTGAATTCCTTGAACCATATAAAGATAAAGTTATATGGTGTCCTTTTGATACAGAAGAATCTGAATTTGTTAAAGTTTTTTCTGAACGCGGTTACAAAGTTGTTTATTCTCATATTGATAACGGTCAGGATTTTTACAGATACGAGCCGAAACACTTTGACCTTATTATATCGAATCCACCGTTTTCAAATAAAACAAAGATGTTTGAACGTGTATTAAGTTTTAATAAACCGTTTGCAATATTGATGTCAGTTCTTTATCTGAATGACGGTACACCATACAAATTGTTTAAGAATATCGACCTGCAATTATTGTTATTCTCAAAAAGAATGACCTTTAAGAATCAAATGCAAAAAAAAATAAATTTCATGTCTTGTTACTTCTGTAAAGATTTTCTGCCGAAGCAGATTATTTTTAGAGATTTTACAAATATAAATCAATTAAGTCTTTTCAAGAAAGGAAGGTAAACAATGGATGTAAAAATTGTATGTGAAAATGACAAGTACAAACCTGTGTATGCAAATTCAACTGATGCGTGCATGGATTTAAAAGTAAAAGTTGACGAAGGTAAAAGTATAATTGCACCTTATACTTCAAAAAGGTTTTCAACAGGTATAAAGGTTCAGATTCCTGAAGACTATGTAATGTTGATATTTCCGAGAAGTTCAATAGGTTTTAAATTACACTGTATGCTTTCAAATACGACAGGCATAATTGATGCAGGTTATCGTGATGAAATATTACTTTCACTTTATAACTTCGGTGATTCAGCAGTTGAGATTGAAGACGGCCAAAGAATAGCGCAAATGATGATAATACCAAGACCGAAATTAAATCTTGTTCAGGTCAAGGATGATGATGAATTTAAGACAGGCAATCGCAACGGTGGAATAGGAAGTACAGGAAGGTAATATAAATGGCAACAAGATTAGAAAAAATATTCAGGGCAAAAACAATTATGACAATGAACACAATCCTGAACGAAGTCAGCGAATGTGTTGAAAAATTTGATAAGACACCCAAAAAAGAAATTGCAGATTCACTTTTAGTTATTGCAAAAACGGTTGATAAATTTTTTCAGGCCGAATCTGTAAGTGATGACGAAATAAGACGAGTAGTAATGAGAGGAAAGAACAAATGATTGACAAAAATTTTGTAACAGTTAATCTCACTGCACTTCAAAAATTAGTAGAAGAAGAAGCAGACGAACATGAAAAAGAAGTGTCAGAACTTCAGAAAAGATTAGACACGGCAGTTCAACAATATAATCAGGTAGTTTTGCAGAACAAGAACCTTCAAACTGAATGTAATGTTTACAGAAAAACACTTGAAGAAGTTCGTATTATGGCAACAAAATATCTAACGGTTGAATCGTTTGTAAATATTCAGAATAAGATTAACGAGGTTCTGTAATGAAGTGGATTTTCGAAAACTTTCAAGGCCGTCAGGTATGGTATTCCTCTGACGTTATCGACAAAATAAAACAACTTGCAAGTCCGCACTGTTCGGAGTGTAAGAAAATTTTAGACGTTATCAAAAAAGAGGATATGTCGCGTGATTGAAATACGTTGTTCAAGGTGCGGTCATACCGTTCCGTATAAATACAAAAATTTTATTGACGTTAAAGGTGAACCTGTCTGCATAAGTTGTTTTAATAAAACACCGAGAGATATAAGGCAAGAAAGTTTTAATCAGATATTGAAGTATATAAAAACACTTGCAACAAAAGATTTATCTTTTGAAAATTTCCAAAAAATCAAAAACAAAATTATTAGAGTATTAAGCATTTATGAGGGTATATACAATGAGAAAAATCGCTATTATTGGTAAATTAGAAACGAAGTATGATGCACCGTTTGATGACGATTCATGGGAAATATGGTCAATGAATAAGCATAAAGACGAAGACCTGATTCCGAGAGTTGACAAGTGGTTTGATATTCACATCAAACCTGATAAAAAAGATGCAGACGTTCTGCGTAAAGACTTTCCTTTTGAAGCGTGTAAACAACTTGCAGGTGGCAATTATTTTGTGACTATTTCAAGTTATCTGATTGCGTACGCTATTTTACAAGGTGCAACGCATATTTCATTGTATGGAATGAGATTTACCATTGACCACGAACGCAGACAACGTGAACTTGAAAATGTCAGACAGTGGATATTTTTCGCAAAAGGTCGAGGTATTGAAGTTACTATACCTTCAGATAAAGAATACTTATTGCCTGAACACGTTGTAAAAGAAGGTGAAGACTATGACCAATAATACAATCCGTTCTTTTGATATATTTGATACTGCAATATTTCGTGATGTTTTTTTACCGACAGACATCTTCAAACTTGTTGAAGAAAAAGTTGGTAAAGATTTTTATAACAAAAGAATTCAGGCAGAAAAACTTGCACGTGAAGAAAAAAGTCATTATACAATAAAAGACATATATAAACACTTACCTGAATTTTATTTGAATGACGAAGTTCAAACTGAAATTGAACACTGTTTTGCTAACAAAAAAATGCTTGAACTTTATGAACCTGAAAACACTGTGTTTATATCAGACATGTATTTACCTTCAGGAATTCTCAAAAAGATATTAGAAAATGCAGGTTATAAGAATCCAAAAGTTTTTGTATCTTGTGAACTGAAAGCGTGCAAGTCAGACGGCAAGTTATTCAAGAAGGTTGAAAAGAAGACAAGCAAAAGAATATCAGTACATTACGGGGATAACTATGTTGCAGATATAGAAGGTGCAAGAAAAGCAGGTATAAAAAGAACTGTTTTCAACCCTGCACTTCATAACAAGAACCTTAATATACCGAAAGTCAAAAATACTTTTCTGAAAAAATATCTTGCTTTAGTTGAAGACGAATCAGAATCAAATGCAGTCTTCAAACTTGCAATGTATTATTTACCTGTAATATATGAATTCACGCGTTGGGTATTGAGTGAACGCAGTGAAGGTCAAAAGATTTTCTTTTTATCGCGTGATATGTATATGCCGTATTTAATCGCAAAAAACATTTTCCGTGCAAAAGATATTTATTATTTGCACGTTTCAAGAAGAAGTTTAGCAGGTATTTGTTTAAAAAGTAAGAATAAAGAACTAAAAAGAAAAATGTCATTTATCTTTTCAAAAGACGAAATGCAACAGAAAAAAATTCAGGATGATTCAGAAGTTTTGAAATATCTGAACAAGTTTAATATAAAAGATAATGACATCATTGCTGACATAGGTTATGCAGGTACAATTCAGGCAGGTATAGATTATGCTTTGAAGGTCAAAACACAAGGTTTATATTTGCAGGTATCTTCAAAAGTTTTATCAGGCCTGAAGACAAAAATGTTTTTAAATAGAATGGCAATTCATTTCTGTTTAATGGTTGAATTCGTATTTGGCAGTGACGAAGACAGTGTTGAAGGATATCGAAACGGCAAACCTGTTTTTGTTCCTGACAATAAAGAACGTAAAGAACTTGCAAGAAAAATAACAGATATTATTCTTGAAGTTGCGCAGATATTTCATGATTCAGAATTTATTGCAACTCAAAAAATTGATGTATATGACCTTGAACAGATATTGATTCATGAGCAGTATTACCCAAGTGAAGAACTGATAAAGATTTATAACAAAAAGATTTTTACGAACAGGGCGCGTAAAGAAAGTATTATCGGTTTTGACAAACGTGAAATCAAGAACGGCAATTTACGCATTGCGTATATGTGTTCATACTGTCAACCGTTATTTAAAGAACTTCTATCACGTGATAAAGAGTTGAAACATTTATGCAAATTATTAGGTGAATGATGTCAGATATACTTTTGATAAGAGGTAAAACGTTAATAGATACGACAGATATTCAGGATATAAGAGGTCTTGAATATCAAGGTAAACCTGAAGACGAACTTTCAGGTAAGTATGTTGTGAGAGTATTCAGTAAGACACCTTTTATTGATTTTGTATGTGATACATTACCTGAAGCAAAAGAACTGTACAAGAATTTAATGAAATCACGTGACGTAATTGACATCAACGAAATGAGATATGGAAAATAACCGAGAACGAAAGGAATATAAAAATGGAACTATTAGAAATTAAGGATGTGTTGCCAATATTAAAGTGCAATGAAAACACATTTAGAACGTGGATGAAGCGCGGTTTATTGCCTGACGGTTTAGTATTAAAAATCGGCAATACACAACGAATAAGAAAGAATGTACTTGAAAAATGGCTTTCAGGTGAGATATAAATTGAAAAAAAATAGAAAGGGGAAAGGAATGATAGAGATAATAAAATTATATAGATTAGCAGGGGTAAAATATACAACAAAATGTAGTGGTTTAATACATTGTGAAGATTGTGAACATAGCGAAGAAAGCAATTGTTACAACAAATACTATACACCCTTTACCGCAGAAAAACAGATAGAGTTATTTAAAATGTTTTGCAATAGATATTTAGAAGTATCTCAATTTCTTAAAGGTAATGGTGATTTATGTTTTGGAATAAAGGCAACTGTTGGTGATTTTGCCGTAGGCTTTAATAAAGATTTTGCGGAATGTTTGGCAGACTTCGTTAATTGTCTTTGGCAAGACCTAACCAAAGAAGAACGTAATAAGGTAAGGAAGATACTAAAATAACATGATAAAAAAATTTTGTGTAATATTTGTGTAGCACTTGAAATTGTTCAACGCAAAATCAATACTTTCAGACATACACAAATTTACACAAATATTATTCAAAAAGCCATAAAAAATAGGGCATTTAACCCTATAAAATCCACATTACGAATGAGTTGTTCTACCAACTGAACTATATCGGCCTGTCTGCGTTTTAGCGTTTTGTCAATTTTGCTTTTGTGTAATATTTGTGTAACGGTTATGAATGAACAATATTTGTTTCTATTTAATATTTTATTAAAAACT